>Ga0136643_10014109_pt1 | contig 11975 bp, 8 predicted proteins | sample TergutLab28metaG_FD_96883 | JGI IMG/M metagenome (GOLD analysis project Ga0136643, IMG submission 96883) | Labiotermes labralis P1 segment gut microbial communities from Petit-Saut dam, French Guiana - Lab288 P1 (version 3) (version 3) | ecosystem: Host-associated > Arthropoda: Insects >...
CCTCAATTGACCTCACGAGGCTCATGAGGCTGAGTGGACCCTGTTCCAGACCCACTACTACTCAGAAAATCTGGTAGCGCCGGGGATCGAACCCGGGACCTCTGTATCTGTAGCCAGAAACTCCGACCACTAGACCACAGAGGCGGTCGCAGGCTTACCAACACTTCTCGGAAATGATGAATAAATCAAACCAAAATTGGTGTAATTTACCTGACATAAATTAAATTTAATTGTCTATTATACAGTATAACTTACTAGGTATCCATAGATTGGTTCATTTATGCCTTATCAGTTGAATAACGCAGCCGGTAATTTTTATGACATTGTGTTAATTGCAGAGTGTGTCACTACTCCGAGAAATCTACTCTTCAGTGGATGAGATTGATCTATTTGTAGCAGCGGTGGCTGAGAAGCCCCTACCTGGTGCTCTGCTCGGACAGACCTTCGTGTGTCTCGTGGGTGACCAGTTTGCTCGACTGCGGCGTGGAGACAGATTCTATTATGAGGAAGGTGGCCAGCCGTCCAGCTTCTCGCCACGTAAGCAGAAACACGACGGATCGCTCCGTTTTTAATTTGAATTCGGTTTTGATGATGTCGCTGTTTTTGCACTTCATTTTTAACATGGTGGGGCATGTTTGATGGTGATCAGAATATTTATATTAAGGAAACAAAAATTAATTAAAAGTAAAGAAGCACTGAATAGCTCAACATCGCTTTATTTAATGTTTTAATCTGTGAAGTCTGTAACTCTGTTGCAAGTGTTAATATATTGACTCTTCAAAGCCAGAAGCAAGTATGGTACATTTATATGCATGCTTCCAAAGGGACACATTGCATGTACACAACAAATATAAGGCATTAGATGTTGAGGGAATAAACATTGTTAACAATGAGAAAAGATATGGAACCCATAAATGTTGCCTTTGATATGAGATATGACACTGTGGCACTGGGTGAGTAGTTCAATTGTTTTAAAGGTTTATAGTGGTATCATATTCTGGGTCAGGCATTCTTCTTGGACTGCTTAAAATTTAAGCTGAAAGCACTGACAGTAACTGCTCAGTCAGTAACACAGAGCCACATCTCAGAAGCCACAAATCTTCTGCAACACCACTGTGAGAACTTCAAATCTCAAGTATATGATGGTGTTTAATGCAGAGTTTTAAACGCCAAGTTAATTCCCGTCTGCCATTTGCTGGCATTATTAGGAGCTCACCATATTCTCCACGTTAGCAGGATAAGGGTTAATGTCAGAGAACACAGGATGTCTATAATTCTGCTTCAGTAATAATGCACATTTATCATTACAGAACAACTGCAGCAGTTGCGGAAGGCCAGCCTGGCCAGGATCCTGTGTGACAATTCTGATGACATTGCTCTGATGCAGCCACTGGCATTCTTCCAGGCCTCCTTCGTGTAAGTACGTCACTCAGCTGCAGTACATTTGGACGATCCTGCAGTCTAATAAAGAGGATGCATAAATCAGTCCTGTCTGCGACAGGTTTATTGATTTTATAATGGAAATTAAAGTTGATTTTTCCTGGAAGCTAGGCTCATGGATGAAAAGTGGTTGTTAGAAGTCGTGTTTTGTGTGTAGGAAATTATTTTGATGAAGGTAATGTGAAATAAGCTCAGTAAAAGTATAAAATCTTGTCTCACTGAGAAAGTTAAATGTAGAGAGAACAAAATAATGTGTATCATTTAGACAACAAATTGGAAGACTTTAAATGAACATGGGGGATAACATTAAAATGGACATGAATGGTAAACTTTGTGAAGTTATACCTCGTGGACTGAAGTGAATCATCATGGATCATACATCTGGTTGTGTTGAACGTGTGGGTTTTGTTGACATAGAACCAGATTAATTTTAGAGCAACAGTAAACTTCTAGTTTCTACTCCAATCTGACCTTTTCTCTGAAGTCCCGAGCTGACTGATTCGTAAAGTGATAGATAAAATTATCTAAGTAAAAATGAAATAATGACAAGAACAGAGTTGCAAGAATAAAAACCTCAGTTATCCAGTTTTTTTAATTTGTGCAGTTTTCTTGTGTCCTGTGAGTTTTCTTCACCGGACATTTACCCTTAAAGCTGAGACCAATCACCATGCTGTCTCAAAATGTCAGATGTGAATCACTCAGTGCCATAATCTACACACTTCACTAGAACAACGACCTTCTTATATCTGATTTGTGTTTTTATTTCAGGAACCAAAGAGTGACTTGTGCAAGCGAATCCATCCCCCGTGTTGACCTTACTGCTTGGGTCGGAGAACGCATCCCATGAAGAAGGAGTCTGTGTGAAGCCATAAGGATATTATGTGAACTACATCCCTTTGTGACTAGAGAGCGTGTCTGTTTATATCAACTGGCAGACATAGTTGATACAGCAGGCGGATATGAACTGAACATGACACTACTGCCAGAGCACGAGGGACATATGTGACCTCTGCCTCACATTCTGCCACGAGCCTCTTTTTTTAATCACTTAAATACTAAGTGTTCAGTTTATTAGCTGAGTGCTGTAGAAACAACAGGCCCCACATAGAGTGGTCAAGACATCTCTGAAAAATTTCTGATAAATTATTAAATGATAGACTGACCATTCAGTAATACCATACTGTAGTCAATGTTTTCACTAAACATATATAGATTATCATGGATATGTATTTTTTAATTTCTTTGAAAGGCTTATTTAAAATGTATAGAATGCTGTTTTCAATTGTATGTGTAATACCATTGGCAGATCTTAGAATTCTGGCTACTCTTTTCATAAGTTACAGACTTTACATGATTAGAAGAGAGTTACATGCATGAAACCTCAATACACATCAAACAAGAAACAGCAAATAACTTCCAGTTAAAAATGGGTAAAGTTTTGGTCCATGACATGAAAGAATATAGAGAAATGTAGTTACAGCTCTACTCATTTTTAAACTTGGCACTAGATGGAGGTGAGTGGTCAAATTCACGTCCCTTTTCCCCTGGGCGAAGGTCGTTGTGGGGAAGAGACAAATCTCCTTTTCCTGCCAGGCCATGTACTCTGGTTTGTCTGGTCCATAGCCTATCCCATTTTCAGTTTCATTTCCAATGTTCATTAAACTGGAACTAAGTCTGTTTTTCCACAGCACCAAGAATTTGTGTTACAATTCAAAGAAAGATGCCAACATATTCTCAGGGAAAGGGACACAGCAGATGGAACACAAAGCTAACCACTCACCATCATCTAGGACTGAGGATAAGAATGTGTGATTCTGCCATATGCCACCAAGGTGCAGACAGAGACAACCTGACCTTCCTGTGTACAGGCCCAACACTTGCATGCAGATTGATTTGTAAATGGGGGATGTACACAATGCGTCATAACAGAGCTGTGCTCACCTCCATACAGTTGGTATAGTGGCAGAGTAGTATGCCCCCATCAGTGCTGCAGCCTTTCTCCTTTCCTCCAAACAGCTTTGATAACATTTCAAACCTCTATTCACAATTCATATCCCTAGAATATTAAATACTTTGCAAGTGTTACTATGTTTTCTGCATGTGATCCTGATGCTGTGCAGTATACATGGTCTGTCCCAAAAGTAATGAGAATGATTTTTTGCGCAGTGCAGAAGGGCCAGGAAAGGAAAATGGGGATCGAGGCAGGTGGAGGGGGAACCCAGGTATAAAGTTTGACCTTCCTCAGTTGAGTCCGCGCCTTTGTAGCAGGCGGTACGTTATCAAGGTGCATAGTAGTTCTTGTGTCTTGTCACGGGTGAAAATGCAGAGGAGACTGGAGCAGTGTTACGCGATTAAGTTCTGCGCGAAACTCGGAAAATCTGGTTCTGAAACGTTGCAGTTGTTGAGGACAGCTTATGGGGATGCTGTTTTGTCTTCAGCCCAAGTCTTCAGGTGGCACAAGCCGTTCAAGGACGGAAGGGACAGCGTTGAGGACGAACAGTGCACAGGGCGTCCTTCAGCTTCAAGAACTGAGAACAATGTTGCTCGTGTGAAGGCTGTTCTGGATAGGGACCGATGTTTCAATGTGCGGTTAATCGCAGAGGAGGTAGGACTACCAAAAACGGACGTCCACCGAATCATTACAGAAGATCTGCACATGAGAAAAATTTGTGTGAAACTGGTCCCGAAGAATTTGACCGATGTGTGGGAATTTTTGGCTGAAAATAATATCACAACGCTTCCCCACCCACCGTACAGCCCTGACTTGGCTCCGTGTGATTTCTTTGTAATCCTCAAGTTCAAAACCAACCTCAAAGGACATAATTTTGGGACAGCTGAAAACGTCCAGGCAGCTGCAACGCAGGCTTTGAAAACATCTCAAGTGAAGACTTCCTCCACTGCTACGAAGAATGGCAGAAATGTTGGAATCACTGTATTCGATCACAAGGAGCCTATTTTGAAGGGAATAAACTGTAATTGCATGTATTTTCAACAAAAAAATTTTTTTTTAAATCATTCTCATTACTTTTGGGACAGACCTCGTACATAAACTGATTTAATCGGTTCATGTGTACCAGAATTACACTCAACACTTTTTGCCTGCAGAACTGAAAGTGCATTAAGTTAGTTAGGTAGTTAGTTAAAGTTTATCTTCAGTCCAATTTATCATAAGTATGACAATAGATAAGTCAGAAAGTGATTTGTTTATGTCATGATGACAGCCATTATGTTTTCCTCATTAGTATCACAATGATCTCCCTTACTATCACTACTACCATCCTTCACATAATCATCATAATTTTCTTTGTTGCTGTAATCATCACACCTGCCTGTTTTTGTTGTCACCGGCTTCATTATGGTTGCCCACTCAAACCTAATTTCCTTGTCATCACAACCTCCATCCTCATCCTCATCATCCTCATTATCATCATCAAGCCACTGTATATCACAGTTGAGTGCTTTGTGCTTGGGATGTCCCAGGTTCAATTCCCAGCTCAGAGAATGAATATCTGTACTGGTTTTCATTGGTCTTTCTCAGTATTTCCAGGTAAGTGCAGTAGAATGCCCCACAGTGGATTGAAATTGCCTTCTTTCACATCCTTTCCAATTCAGTGTATTAGTCACTGACCTTCCCATCACCGAATATTCTGTAGCCTCAGTTATTGAAACTGTAATTAACCATTCAAGCTGATTCCAATGACTGCATGGCCAAAGGTGTGGGTCTGAAGCCACTCACTTGCTCGGATTGTGGGTTCAAATCCCGCTGGGTGTATGGATGTTTGTCTCTTGTGAACATGGTGTGTCGCGCAGGTAGAGGCCTTTGTGACAGGTCGATCCATCGTCTAGAGCAGTCCTACTGAGTGTGTCTGTCATTGAATGTGTTCTGGTACAATAATCACCCTTCACATGTACAATAAGTAGGTAGAAGAGGTCAGACTTAAAAAAAATTAATTATTCAATGCCTGCCAGCATTGGTGTAGTGCATGAATCTTTAATTCTTCACACATTGCTGGCCATGTGGCCTTGAACGTACGTAAGGAAATTATAAACTTAAAATCCCTTCATCCTGGGAAGTAGTCACTGAAGTGTTAAATCAACCACAAATAAGTAAGTGGACACTCTTCTCTAAAATTTGACAGAAGGCATTTTTTTCTTTACGCACAGTTATTTAATGACACTGTCAGTAGTTCAGGTTATACACCACCAAAATGTGTGATTATTCAATGAATAATTAATTGGAATGTATGTGGGAGGATATTGTGATAACCTAATTGGGGCCCTATCTTGCCAGATGCTTGGAAGAACTGTGGGTACAGACTAGGTGTGCTAAAAATTGACCATGGTGTGTGGTGAGATTGAAGGAATACTGTTGACAAAGACTAATTAAGTTATTTAACTCTGCTTTGTATATTGTGCAGATTATGTTACATGAAAGGATGAATGATGAATTGGAAAAGATTTTGAAGGAACAGGCAGAAGTCTGTTACATAACTTAGGGAAAAGCTCAAAATAAGTCAGATTAATCTGTCTCTGGGTCAGTGGACAATTGATAAGAAACCGTGGAAGCTGAAACTGATTCAAATGCCACTATGTATTCATGTGTGTTATGGAGCAACTACTGTTATTGTTTCTCATTATAATTTATTCAAAAAAATGACAGGCACAAGTGAGCAGTGGGAGAATTCGGTATGCGAAGACATATTCCCATTAGGTACCAAATGCTGGTCTAATTTTGCCGACAATAAAGAAGACGCGTATATCACGTACGTTCAAGGTTGATCAACCTTAGGACTTATTCTATATGATCTTTGCATAGAGCGTCATCTTTGCATCACCCATACGCTCCCATGTGGCGCTAAAGAAATACGTTTCTTGCAGATAGCCTGTCAAGAATTGACGGGAATATTTACCTCTATGACCTATTGTGATTTGTTGCAAGCACTTCTGTTGAACGGCAAAATGTTTTACTGCAGCAGGCCACCGTTAGTTGGTTTCAGTTTAGATTAGTCGTGCTGTCTTATTCGAAACGAATGGTCTGAGAGCTTTATGCAGTTTGTCCTAAAATAATACAAACCAATATACGCAAAATGTCAAGTTGCCGCAGGCTTCCCATGCAGGCTGTACAGCAAGATGTAACACAAAATAGTAAACAGAAGTATTCGACACAAACTTCAGCGGATGGAAGTTGGAATGACCTCATTGAAAGTTTATATTGAAACATCTGGAACTCTAAATTATATATTTTCAACAGTTTTAGAGAATTTTCTGGAGTGAGTTTATATAAGCTTCTGACGAGACGTATGCGTAATGTCGATCGTTGGTGAGATGTCCGAGTTCTATAAACCCAAGCAGTGGGCATGTTTTAAAATTCATGGATTAAAAATGCCTTGCTTAATATTAAAGTATAATTACCAGCAACCGTATAACTTATAACAGTTCCAGGAGAGCTGCAGGTGAGGGTGTAGTAAATTGTAAAATCTTGGGTAAGAAAGGAACAGAGACTTTCACAGTACGTAAGAGACGCCGTCATCCCCTGATAATTATCGAATATGTTACTCGTCCACGTAACTCGCAAAGCATGAATGTTGTTGATTAACATAATATGGGAATACCATTAATCATCACGATAAATACATATGGAAACGTAAACTATAAATTGAGGTTATGTCAGTTGTGTATTGAAGGATGATAAATGATGAAACGCCAGTTCTTGTAGATTTAAATTTGCATGTACGTTTCCCAGTGTCTGTCCGCCAAATGGTGTAATAATTCCTTTCTATTCAAGCATAATGCCCATCTCCATTGTCAGGCAAGTCTTATGAACTTCATATCAGCAAAGTAACCTATTCTAATCCATTGTTCATGTATAATATTCACTGGCAAATACCCATTGTGTAGGGAAGAGTACAGTCTGTTCATACTTTAATTATGAGATATTGTGTTTGTGCTGGTTAATACTGAAAGTGGCGTTGTGTTTGGGTATTTCTACGATAGTGTGAAATTTAACACCAAATAAATTCAAATCAGAAAGGCCAGTTCTTGTAAATGAGGTACGTTGTGTGAAGCATGTAGATGGTTATTTGTAAATATAGCACTTTCGTGGGCATATTAAATGCTTTCGGTGTGGTACTGGTGGTTTGTGAATGATCATTGCCTGACATTTGGAATGTGATATTCTGGGATGAGTTTGATTTGCCATATTTCATTTTAAACACTCTTTACTGTTGTGAACATTTTTTTACCTTCATAGTAATACAGTCTTTGAAACACAGGAGATCAGGTGAGGGAATGCTTGTAATGTGTTTTCAGGTACACTGACTTGGTGTGTAAGAATGGATAGAATCAAGACTGAACCTGATTCTGACAGTGATTTAGAGCCAGTGTCAGCTCTCTGTGAAACTGAGTTAATGGATGTGAAAGAAGATTCTGCCAGTGCCAATGGTTTAAGTAGCATCACAGCTGAGGTACAGTTTTGTGACAATCTGTATAGCAGTAGGAATATGGAGATGGCATATGTACACATTAAAATTATTGTTGTCACCTTCCTCTGCATTTGACTTGGTGTTTTGCAGTCTAAACCGCAGGCAGCATTGTTAAATGAACAAACAAGCAAATAGTATTTGGTATCTTGTATATTCTGGGAGCAGAAATGTATGTCAAAATGATGCCAGCATATATAGAAGCCTACACATTGGTACAGTGTGGAATTGATGTTCACATATCATCATTTTTGTCGTTGTCATCTTCATCATCATCTTTATTCTTTTCCATAAATCCAATCAGAGATACATATCATGAGGATATGGAAATGGTCATGTAGCAAGCATTCCATAATTAAAATTAAACACAATGTAGCTAAAGTTAAATACCAAGTAACGCAAAATCAGCAATAGTCATTATTTATCTAGATACATCAAAGAATGTTACATCATCAGCCAAGAATGACTTTTCCTAATCCTTGTCATATGAATTATGAATTGTGGAGACACACCAATAAAACTAGCTGGACCTAAAGAACAAACACAAAACGTGCTTTGTTATCTATCATAGTTCAAGAATTCCTCCAAGGTATAAAATGAATTAAAGTTAAAAACCTTCTTAGGGCAAGATGAAAATGTTCCATATCATTTATTCAACTTTTTGCTGGGAAGTGATTGAAAATCTTTATTCCAATGTAATAATCCCACTTCTGACATTTAGTCAAATCAGAAATGGGTGGAAGAAGATTGGTATTTTGTCTAGTAATAAAGTTATGGATCTCCATGTTTGTTGTGTATAGATGTTGGTATTCAGTGCATATAATGACATAATCTTCTGGAGCAACTCTACACACAGAATCCATGTCTTTCGACTATAGAAAAGAGTAATCAGAATCATTACCAATTCCAGACCTAGAGACTCTTGTAGACAGTTATTTAAGAAACTGGGGATTTGCCACTGATGTCACAATACATTTTTTCCCTTTTATTATTTATTGTAAATAATAAAGCTTTATTTCAAATGAATTTTGAATTACGTAGTATTAATACTAGGTATAATTCTGATTTTCATTGACCACTCATCAAGTTGATGACATACAAAAATGGGACTTATTGTACTGGTATCAAAATGGGACCTATTATACTGGTATCAAAATGGGACTTATTGTACTGGTATCAAAATGGGACCTATTATACTGGTATCAAAATGGGACTTATTGTACTGGTATCAAAATTGGACTTATTGTACTGGTATCAAAATGGTACTTATTGTACTGGTATCAAAATGGCACTGATTGTACTGTTATCAAAATGGGACTTATTATACTGGTATCAAAATGGCACTTATTGTACTGGTATCAAAATGGCACTGATTGTACTGGTATCAAAATGGGACTTATTATACTGGTATCAAAATGGCACTTATTGTACTGGTATCAAAGTTTTCGACTGCCTCCCCACTCATATAAAAAATATCTCTCATAATGTTAATCAATTTACATTGGCCTTAAGGAATTTTCTTCCTTTTTGTTCATTCTATAATTTAGAGGAATATTTTAACAGCAGCAGTAATTTATGGACCTAAATGACAGTTAAGTTTATAGCCTTCGTGAAAACACTACCTTCTAATAATCTTATATTTTTCTCTTAATTATTGGAAACATTTTTAAAGTATACGTCTCCTCTGTTGAATAACTCTGTTCTTTATAGAATGCATAAATTTTGTAATTATTACGTGTTATTAAATGTTGTATTATAAAGACAAATTCTACATCCTATAGGTTGATTGACCTCGTATGGATTAACAGAATGTATAATACAACTTGAACTTAAACTATAGTATATATGTGTATTGTGCACATAAAGGTAGTATTTCCATCTTTTTGAATAGGTCTCTGCAGGAATCATTAGTTCTTGAATTTATTATGATTATGATAATTTTTTTTGTTAATTCTGAGTATTTAAATGCTGGATGGCAAATTGCCCCAAAAATTATACTGTAAGTTATAATGGAATGTATGTCAGAAAAATCTATCATTCGGAAAGTTTCTTGGGACAACATAGACATAAGTGATCTTATTGCAAAACAAGCTGAATAACTCAGAAATTATTCAATCAATATGACATTTCCAGGACAAGGTATCATCTGTGTTTAACTGCAAGAACTTCGTATAAGTGGCGTTAAAGTTGCGATAATTATTATAGCAAACACAAATGTTATGAGTAAAATTTCTTGTTCTGAATTCTAAGCAGTGAGTTTTACTAAAGTTTCAAGATAATAGTTTAGTTTTAAACCATTTGTTTATATCTAAAAATATTTCATTCATTACTATTTTAAGATTTTCATCATTAGGGTTGGTTACTATTTTACTAGCATCATCCACGAACAAGACAATGTAAGCATCCTTCATTGCTAGCTTGGGCAGATCATTGATATAAAGAAGAAAAAGCTAAGGGTCAAAAATCAAGTGATGTGGACCCCCACTTTTAAGCTCTTCCCAGTTAGAGTATGAGACATTGTCATGAGGATCTGCATAATAAAGACCAACAAGCTAGCAGCTAGTCAATGCAGATGCACGGTAAATACCATATGCTGCATATACAGTAAACCGCCTGCTGATGATATTTGATACATGTAGAGGATACATTATTGTAATAAATTAAGGAAGAAAAGTGCATCTTGTTGGTCTTTATTACGCAAATATATCATGATGCACAGTCCACAGAATGTGAAAAATTGTCATGAGGAACGGTATTGGCAATAAGTACTCTATGAAATCTGGCATTAAGATATGATTTTATCAACAAATGAAATTTTGCAACTATCTCATAAAATTCTAATTAATCTTATAGGGTTCTATGATTTTTACAGTCAAAAGCTTTCTCCAGGTCCCAAAATAAATCCTCCACTGACATTTTGTTATTCATTGCTACTAGAATTTTATTTATTAACGTGTATGATGCTCTTGCATTTGAAGTGTTGGGTCTGAAACCACATTGCTCATTGACAAGTATGTCATTCATGCATAATTGTGTGAATAGCTTACCACAAATAAGCTTTTCAAAGACCTTGGCAAAAGAAGTTAAAACAGATATGGGTATGTAATTGGAGGTGATAAGTTTATCTCCATTTTTAAATATTGGCTTGAGTGTACAAAATTTTATTCTATTGGAGACAATCCTGAGGAACGAGACTTACCACAAACGTATGTTCAAGCGGAAAAGATGAATGAGGGTGAAAGATTAATGATGTTCATGTTCATAATGGTTTGTATTTGGGGTCTGAAAGGGATGAATTCCTGCCCACAAAGTTTAACTTTTCATTAAGTTTTAGATGGCATCTGGAAATAATACACTTTTTGAAAATATAATTGTGTTACCCACAATTCCTCATGTCAAGCAGAATCGTCATTGAAAATGTTACATTAAAAATTCGATAAAAGTATTCTCACATGTGATATAGGAATGTTGCAGGTGCACTTTGCTGTTAACAGACGACAGGACTTTTTACAGATTCTTTGCTTTTTTACATAGCATCGTGTAGTGGAAACTAACATCCATCATTTGACCCCAACTTGAGATTACACCATTTTCTCTGTATCACTGCTGTGTATTTGTAAATGTGCCTTTTAATATATGCTGTGTTTGGTCCGTTGTAACTTCCCTGATTGAACCACCTACATGAAATAATAATAATAATAATAATAAAAAGTAGGAAGCACATTTGACAACGACATTAAAGAACTGGACCCGAGAAAGCATATAAGTATTTAGGTATAGAAGAGAGTTTTGATATACAGCATAAGATTGAGAAAGAAAAGCTGAAGAAGGAATACTTGAGGAGAGTGAGGCTAGTTTTGGGTACAGAATTAAGTGCAAAGAATAAAATCCAAGCAATAGGATCATTGGCAGTACCAGTACTTAGATACAGTTTTGGAGTCGTTAACTGGCACCAAGAAGAACTGCAAAAACTAGACCAGAAAACAAGGAAACTACTAACCATTCATGGACAGCATCATCCAAAAGCAGATGTAGATCGCTTGTATGTCCCTAGAA
>Ga0136643_10014110_pt1 | contig 11975 bp, 9 predicted proteins | sample TergutLab28metaG_FD_96883 | JGI IMG/M metagenome (GOLD analysis project Ga0136643, IMG submission 96883) | Labiotermes labralis P1 segment gut microbial communities from Petit-Saut dam, French Guiana - Lab288 P1 (version 3) (version 3) | ecosystem: Host-associated > Arthropoda: Insects >...
GACTACGGTTTGTCCAAAGCAAGAAAAACCGAGCTCTGCGTTCAGGCATCAAGACAAGCCCTTATGAGGCTATGTTTGGAACGGCGCAGAGGATCGGACTTGGGGATTCTCCGCTCACTGAAGACATATACTCTTCAATAAAAACTGAAGAAGAACTGGAACAGCTCTTTAATGCAGGAATGAATAATGGTCGAAACAAGGAAGACAAGGAAGAGGCCAACCAACAGGATAGAAAAGATGAAGATGAAAATCAAACCAATGACACTTCAGAAGAAAAAGTACAGAAGAAAGACAACAAAAAAGTTTACTGTGTGATTTGTGAGAAGGAGTCATTAGGCGCTCACAAGTGTTCCGTGTGTGACTAGTTTGTTCATGCTATTTGTGGAAGTTACAGTGAAGACAGTGAGGGTTTTGGACTGACAGTCACTGGCAACCTCTGTGTAAGGAAGAATCGAATCAACACTGAGCGAGAAGGTACAAAATCTGGTCAGGAACAACAAGCTCAAAAAATGGTTTCTCTCTCCAACTTAAGACTTCCAGCAGTTGATATTAGGGCAAACGCTGTGGTCAGGGTGCCTGACCTTGATCGAGGACGTCTAGCCCCCAGAAATGTCCTAGCAGTCGTCGTTGATGTCAACTCTTCTGGGTTTTATCTGTGGGGCACGAAGGAAGGCCTACTTGAGCAACTGTCTGCTCGTAATGAATTCAAAACTGCTGATAACAACTTTATGGAGGCACATGATGTGCCCTCAAGTTCACTATCTCTTCGGTCATCCTCAATGATAACGTCTGGAATTAAGCAGGGATTTGTAAGCTGCCATTGTAAGAGATACTGCATCGATAAAAAGTGCAAATGTCGTTCGAAAAATATGAGGTGTAATTCTAAGTGTCATTCTAACAGCTTCTGCAAAAATAAACGAGCTTCACCATTGTTCTTCATTAGGCCTACGTTACATGTATTATTTATCAATAAATTACTAAACTTATAAACAGTTCATTTAAAAGACTTTTCGCGTTGTGGCTGTTTTCTCATGCCACAACGGGTTGTGGTTGTTTAAAAAGAGCCACAACACGCAATTTCGCGTTGTGCCTGTCTCTCTAATGCCACGACGCGTTGTGGTCGTTTCTTCCGCTCAATGTGCGTTTTCGATTTTTGAGCGTAACATATACACTATAAAAATTTTACAATAATTTAGGCAGTTAGGTGTACTACTTACTGTTATTTGTCCACATGAGGACCTCAAACTAGCCCACAATAATGGAGGTGGCCCTTTGCCATAAAAAGTTACGAACTCATGCTATAAATCCTCTCTGAGTTACACTGCGTGCCCCGCGACTTGGCTACCGCTGTCTTGCCACCACTCGCCCTAGCTGCTCTGACCCAAAGCGCGACGTCTGGGTTAGGCACAGCTCGCTCCCTTTCCTTCGCCAGTATCTCAATTTAAAATGATTTCTTTCACATTCTTTAAAGAATGTATCTTCTAACGAAAACGTTTATTCATATATTTCTTGTCATGCCAACGTTCCCGCTTGGCTAACAAGGTGTCTTCTCTCTGGTCTTCCCTTGGACTGCCACACATTCTGTTTTCCCCGACATGTTCTCATTTTTCCACCGAAAAATTTACGTGTGGGCGTGGTTTCCAAATTTGTAGAAATGTCCGAGTTTTTGACTATCTGTTAACAGCTTTTGCACATTTTAATTTATTAAGAGCGCAAACAATTATTTCTACTTTTGAAAGAGGTGAGGCATGCGGTGGCGCAGTTGCTTGAGGCACTGCGTTACAAGCCTGAAGGTCGCGGATTTGATTTCTGACTAGGTCATTGTGATTTTTTATTGACTTAATGCTTGCGGCCTCAATATAGCTCCGGGATCGACTCAGTCTCTAACAGAAATGAGTGCCATGTATGTTTCCTGGTGGTAAAGACGACCGGTATATGTGGCTGATAACCTTATCAATCTCATGTGCCGACTGTGTAGAAATTTGAGGAGCCTCGACCTCCTGGAGCCCTAAGAGCCTGACCAGGCCTGTAGTGGGATGGATTTACCTTTATTATTAAATGCATATGATTAGATTACATCATTATTCTCTGAGTCACAAAATGAAAACAAATGAGTTCAGCAGTTGATATTCGGAATGTCCACTGCTTGACCCTTGAAGTTGAGACCTATATACTGTCCCGAAACGTCGATAACTATTTACCAATCTACGCTGCATAACATCCCAACAGAGCGAAGATCCCAATACTGGTATTTGTCCGACCCTTGAATTTTCTCTGGCGTGACATCTGTAAACAGCGTAGTTTATGTTGTGTTCTTGTACACCCCTGTCTGTCTGACCCGTTAGTTGGCCTTATATACTCCATAGTGGGGCGTAACTATAAATTCAGTCTCTTTAGATTGCTCCCCAGATTCAGGATCAAATATATATCTTTGATTGGTTAGGCCTCTTTAGAGTCACACAAGCACTTTTCCTAATTTTAAGCTTTCAAAGTGTCGGGCTGTTTTTAATGATGAAATAAACTACCTGCTTCACAGCTTCAATGGGGAGGGTTTATTTAAATTCTGAATCAGCTGCAGCACACAACAGCGTATTTATAAACACATCAGCTGCAGCTGCAAATTTGAAATCCTACACTCTAAAACTGACTGTGCTTTCATTCAAAGTACAGCCAGAATCAACATTTTAATTTCTGGCACAATAAAAACACTAATATGTCAAAGTTTTTTATTCACCAACTAAAGCACAAGTGATTGTTTTAAAAAACAATACTAAAATTTACATTAAAATAGCTCCAACATGTTTTGGCGCAGTCACGCCATCTTCAGGGAACACATTATTTCTGCTTGCTAAAGTTGCACTTGTTAAAATAGTCAGTTATGGTACATCGGTGTGTGATTAATTCGGTGGTGATGTGGCAGCATATATTGGTCGTGTCCTTGTTGATGTGTGTATGTTGCAGTGTTTGGAAGTAGACTGAGTCAGGGCTTGCATAGCTGGTTATGTGTAATAATATATGTAACTATCTTGAGGGCCGGGATAGCGTAGTCAGTATAGTGACAAGCTACAGGCTGGGCGGTCCAGAGATTGAATCTTGGTGGTGGCGAGGATTTCCGAACCCGTCCAGACTGGCCTTGGGGCCCACCCATTCCCTATACAAAAGGAACTGTCATCCCCAAGGGTAAAGTGGCCGGGGCGTGGCTTTGACCACTTATCTCCATCTAACACTGAGATTAAAGGAAGAATAGAGTTATAACTCTACTGCCCTCTGTGGCTTAGTAGACTGTTCTGGGATGAACTTTACTTTGCTCTATGTGTAATTATCTTTTGTAAAGTGAAGATAAATGGTACAAACATTGTAATAAATATAAACAGTCATCTAAATAATTGATAAATAATGGTTATACACAAATTTGTGTACCAATAAACAGATTCTGTCTAAAAAAATCTATTCCTTATTTGGATCCTTTAACTTCAGAATTATAATTTATATAATTTGTCTTGTGAAATGCTGCTTACGAGAAATTTAAATCTCCTGGCGCAGCATGCAAACCTCCTGCCGTGGGCATTTAAGCTTTGATTCAGATATGCTGGTGAAGAGGTAGAAATACAAATTTTTTTTGTAATAGTGAAAGTAAGTCGTTTCTTACGTATCAATGGCTTGGCAGTAAAATACTAGCCATACTGGACAATTCACCATGGGTTTACATGAGATCCAGATACCCCTAAAAAACAGTTAATCTTGTAGCTATGTATTTCACAAATTTCTTTTTATGTGTGCAATTAAAAATTTTCTTAAATCATTAAATTCACAACAGAGATGTTGAAAGTAACTCTTGAAGTAATAATCATAAGTCTGAAAGAATTATTGAAATGTAAATTACGTGGATTAAACTCTTTACCACCACGTTTTTCAAGCACTTACGTTTCTCCAGACCATTACATTTGACAACATATCAGCTGTATTATTTTTCTTTTTCCTCTCAATTTTGTCTGTAGAAAAACTTTACTGCTTTTTTGTCATTCATTCTTTGAACAGACATGAAAATTCAGATGTTCAGAAATGTGTAACACGAATGTAGGCAGCAGTGGTGTGGAAGAAAATGCAATGAACTGGAAAGGAGTCAATTTGGGATTTACCTGAAATCAAATAGCATATAGGTGGTCATTGTGTGTATTCTGCAACACATTAAAACACATCAATCATAGGACTTTGCTGCTTTGTCTTTATATAGAACCACTTTTAAATAATACTTAACCCTGCTCAAGTAGGTTTTAATATCAGATTCTTATTTCAGGTGGGTTTTCATGATCTTCTGAACACCTACGTGTTATAGTTATTAGACATGTATTTTTAAGATAAGGTGATAAATCCATGATTCAATAGCAATATATGTCCTAATGAAGTGGTTGCTGATTCACAGAGATTGTGTAATACTTAAATATGATCTTTATATGGATGCATATTCACTGTGTGTGTGTGTGTGCGCACGCGCGCGCGCGTGCGTGCGTGCGTTGTTTTAGGATATCACAAACTCAATTTATTTTGTGAGACTGAGGTTCTCATAGATGACTGTGGAAAGTATTTGTTTATGATATATGACACTATGTATTTTTGTGTCAATTTCCTGACATTTCAGACGAACATACTGCCTCTCTCTGTTGGGTAGAAGGTAAAACCTTTCAGTGCAGAGCTTATAAACCTTCCATGCCATTCTGATCTGCTGTATGAAACTTGTAGTTCTTCCCTAGAGACATAGGCAGTATGTTCTTCTGACATGGTAAAGTGCTACACACTGCATTGTGACACATTACACATGGCAGTAATCTTCATCCTTTCTTGTATCCTGTGATGTGAAACGTAATTCTGAACAGTCTCAAACCTAAAGGGAGTATGGTATGCTGTTCCCCCTCATGAAATTGGGCATTATTGGTCAGACTGCTACATCAGTCTCAAGGCATCACAAACTAATTCAGACCGACTGACTGAATGACTGACTAACCAACCAACCAACTAACTAACTAACTAAGTAAGTAAGTAAGTAACCAACCAACCAACCAACCAACCAACCAATGAACTAACTGACCGACTGACTGACTGACTGACTGACTAACTAGCCAACTAACCAACCAACCAACTAACTAACTCAATCACTCACTCAATCACTCACTCACTCACTATCTAACTAACTCACTTTCTCACTCACTTTCTCACTCACTTACTGACTGAAATCCTGTGGAATTAGTTCATGAAAAGGTGATAGTTCCACAACTAGTCAGAAAAATGTGTTTTTTTGAAACCTGAAAGTTCATTACCATGTTCACAAGAACCTGCCACTAGTTCTTATCCCAAGCCAGTTGAATCCAGTCACACCCTCCCATTCTGTTTAAGATCCATTTTAATATCATATTTTCATGTTGCTTAGTTCTTCCAAATGGGTGATTTTCTTCAGGATTTCCTATCAAACCCTTTTTTGCATTTCTCCCTTTATCAGTGTATGCCTCATACCCAACCCATCTGATCTTCCTTGATTCAATCATCTCATTAATGTCTGGTGAGGGGTATAAATCATGACAGTCATTCTTGTGCAGTTTGATACAGGTTTTATTACTTCCACCCTCCTTGGTCTAGATACCTTCCCCGATACCCAAATCAGGTACCTTAAACTGTTATAATTGTGTAACATTAAAATACTGCATTTTATTGTTACAGTGACCATCTCCGTCATATTGAATAGTCTTATGTTGTGAGTATGTAGCTGTGCTCCTACAAAGACATTGTTTGGTGTGAAAGCAAATAGCAGTGTAAATAACATGCACACACACACACACACACACACACACACACATACACACATGCACACACATACACATACACACACACACACACATACACACACACACACACACACACACACACACACAAGAAGAAAGGAAGCAAGCACGCATAATGTGCCATCAGTAAATCTGTAAAACACTATCAGAAGTCAATTACCAAACATTTGTTAATGCACACAGTGCTAAAGTAGATGTTCTATATAAGTCATGGCATACTTCATGAAGTTATTATTTGCATCATTTTGAATAAAATATGCTCTATCAACATATGCCCAACTCTAGAATTGTATATAATGAAGAAAGATGTGTGATATTTAATTCTTAAAACAGGCCATAATTAGGTAGAACATTTGAATTTAAGAAGAAAACATAACCATTTGTAACCTACAAGGGATAAGTAATGAAAGATAAATATGTGAGAAGTTTTCCTTTTTCTTGCCTATTTAACACTAATCTTGATCGTAGCATGTTAAACTGCACAAGCAAGTTACCACGTATTTGAATCTGCTTAGTATGCACCAACTTAGAATCATTCATTACTCAACCAACCATGAAATCTGTGTTTGATTGTATGGTGTCTTGCATTGTTTAATAACATTCCTTCAAATTCACAGCTTTCATATAGAAAACGGGTAGGATTAATTGTGAATATTGAAGTAGTAGAAGTGTGGAACAAATTAGTAATGGAGTTTTTTAATAATAATATCTGGCATTTGGTAGGAAGGACTGAAGAAAACCACAGGAACCAGTCAAGATTACTAGTTTCTGGGCTGAGATTCAAACCTTGGAACTCATAAATATAAACCAGTAATAACCACTGAAGTGCATTTGGTTTCATGTTAGATTGTGCTAGAATAACTCAAAGTTCAATAATATTTATCTTACTGCCATTTTATAGTTAGAATTTTTTAATATTAGATGCAGCATTATTAGGTATATAGACCTACAATACTCATTTTAAGTCATTTAAGTTTGGTTATGCTATGGCATCATAAGTTTGTTAGGAAGAACATATAAGTGTTTTTCGAGAAGAAGACACAATCCCCTCTGAAGATGGAGGCAACAGGCTCCTCTGAAAGGCCCAAACTTTCTATCGGACTACATAGCATTGCAGCTCCTAAGAGACTGTTGTTTACAGTCACTGACATGAGAACCTCAAATCCTCTTGTTTGCAATGGAAAAAAGTACCACCACACCCCCATCCACGTTAAGTTTCTTATAACTTTCATATGTGAGATGACATTTAAGAACAACGATAGGCTAGTGACTTGTTATTACTTGTACTTAATTCAATCAAAAACGAAAGAAATACAGTTTTAAATAATTCATGGCCATGCACTGATGGAAGAAATACAGTTTATGATGATCATGTTGCTACTGTTGTCCTCTTTATAAAAATTATTGCAAAAAATGTAACAGTTTGAGGTGTTACAATCATTGCACTGTAAAACCTCATTTAAATTTACAATGGCAAAAACAAAATGTATACTTTCAAAATGATTGATGAAATCCTGAACTAGTAATTTATTATTGAAATATTGTTCAGTCTGCTACATAATAACACAGCATACTTTGGATTTCCCACTGTTTGTAGAACTTCCTCCTTGGGTACGGTCTTCCATCCTAAGTTCACCAATTTTAAACTTCTTCAGAATTTTAAGTGCATCATCTGAATGTCCCTGGTCATCAAATGTTGCTGTGAGGTCACCTCCAACTGCCTCCAGAAGGTTATCGGCACCACCTGGATGTTCATTAATAAATGTTGTAACGTCATATACCCCGTTCTTGTATATGCACCAAGCAGATTCAGCACTATTATGCCCTTTAATTTCCTCCAAGCTGTACATCTTCACTGCATCACCCATGTTTATTTTCAAAATTAAACTGCTCTCACTTCTGTCACCTTCAAACTGCAGCACAAGACTGATACACATGTGATATCTAACATGAGTTTTACCTTGCTTATCTATGTTTAAGAGTTAAGATAATCCAATGAATAAGAAGAGAAACATACTTTTTTTTAAATGACACTTGATATACTTACTTCTATCTAATGCTTAGACTAGGAATGTGTAGAGCTATACATCCACTCCCCCATACATCTTCATGATGTGTTGCTTAACAACTATAGTGACTTCTAGAGTTAAGATAATTCAACGAATAAACAGAGAAACATATTTTTTTTAATGATGCTTGACATACATACATCTATCAAATGCTTAGGCTAGGAATGTGTGGAGCTATATATCCACTCCCCCATACATCTTCATGATGTGTTGCTTAGCAACTATAATGACTTCTTTGTCTCAAGACTCAATTTGCCATTCTACAAGGATTGGGTGTTAATAAAAGGACATTTGATGTTCACTGTAACTTATCTCTCTATATGTAACCCTTGATTCCATAACAGGCAAATCTTCATGTTTGCATACTGGTTTGGGTGTGAGTGTGCACCATTTGCCTGTCGTTTCAATGTCTAGTGCTTTGCATATTTAGAAATGCAAATGTGCACAAACTTTATCATGTCTCATAAAGAAATAATTTTTCACCAAAATGGAGCACCCTGTGGTTAGGTGGTCAATAGTTTCTTCTTGTTGTTTACATAACTGGAATTTACTGTAAATTTCTTACTTCAAAATTGTATTTTTTAAATAGTTTGTTCTAATTGCTTGGTTTTGAGCTGCCACTATTATGATTTCTGTTTCTCCCTTAATGTCTCCAAATTTTAGCCATGGATATGAATGTTCATTACGTACCAGATTTTCATCTATGTTACGTGGAAGTTTTCCATGCATTCTCATCCCTGGTCATCATTCCTTTTATTTCTCTGCTGTGCTGTCCTTTATTTGTATTATTCCTCTCTTTAATTCTCTCTTGAGGCATCTAGCTGTCTGTAACATCGTTGAGTTGATGGTTGATGTGTTGGTGCATGCTAACAATTTGTATTAGTGGATTTTCCTTGCTGTCTATACATTCCACCAGTTGCATAATTTCTGGTACATAGGCTTCTTAACTTCATCAGGTCCTTTCCTCCCCGTTTTATGGAAGCATACAAATGATCTATGTCTGCTGTTTGGTGATACTGTCCATGGATGGTTAGCAGTTTCCTTGTTTTCCTATCCAGTTTTTGCAGCTCTTCTTGGTGCCAGTTTATAATTCCAAAACTGTATTTAAGTCCTGGTACTGCCAATGATCCAGTTGTTTGAATTTTATTCTTCCCAAAACTAATCGTAATCTCAAGTGTTCCTTCTTCAAATTTTCTTTCTCATTCTCATGCTTTATGTCATGGCTGTCTTCTATACCTAAATACTTACATGCTTGTCTTGGGTTCAGTTCTTTAATGTGCTTCCTATATGTGTTTTGCCCTGGACTCTACCTTTTTTAAACAAATTTTTATGGTTTGCTCTGGATCCTATTTTTTATTAAACAAATTTTTGCACACTTTTCTAATCCAAAATTCATGTTAATGTCTTTGCTAATTGGGTTTACAATTTTTATTTCTTTCTCCAATTATCCTCAATTCTACCTGGCAGTTTCAAGCCATCCATATACAGAAAGTGATTTCTGTTCCTCTCAGTTCAGTCCACTATCAACTGTGTTCAGCTCATGTGTTAAGTGTTATATAAAATAATAATAGTAATAGAGAGTCCCTCTGGAATATTCCTCTTCATATCTGAATGGGTTGTGACTGCAATACTTACTGGTCTGTTTTTAACTGAAGTGTTTTGTTCCATTTCTCCATTGATAATTTGAAAAATCTGACAATTTTACTCTTCATTCCTACCAACTCCATAGATTTTTCTACCCAGCTATGTGAAACACTGTCAATTCTTTCTTACTATACTCCACTTCTTTTTTATGCTCTTGTAGTCCTCATACATTGCTTTTGATATAATTAATTGAACCTTGCACTCTTTACTTCCAAGGTGACATCCTGTTTGTTCTGCTGGTGATAAGCTGTTCTCTTCAGATGTGCAGATATTCTACTGGCTATTATGCCTTTTAGGGCTTTGTACGTGGTCGTCAAGCATGCTGTAGGTTGGTAGTTTCTGACTTCCTTGTTGTCTCATGATTCCTGTGGTTAGCCATGCAGGTACCTACTCTGGTTCTTCCATTATTGCATTGAAGTATTTTGTAATGTGCAGGTGGGCAGCTAGGAATGCTTGAAGCCAGTAATTTTGTATTTTATCACTTCTATGAGATTTTCAATTGAGAGCATTTAACAAAAATGAAGTGATTTCCATAGTTTGTGTAGGCCCCCAATCCACATTACTGATTTCTCTTCTCTCTTTTTTCTTATCCATTCTGTCCTTTCATTAAGCTGTGCTTTGTCTTCTCAAAGTGACTTCCAGTAAGCAATAGGTGTGGGTATCAGTCAATAACACAACAATATCTATATTGTTGTGTTATTGACTGATACCCACACCTATTGTTTATATACACACAACGGGGATGGCTCAATTTAAAATTAAAATTATGACTTCCAGTAACGCTCTACTTCTGCCATAGATGGGGGTTCTCTGGCATCTGTATTCTTTGTGCCCAAGTTTCTGTAAATTTTTTGGTGTCTTCTTTGAACATCTTACTCTAGAGATACTGAGTTCCTCTTTTTTTATATCTTCTGATTCTTTGGGCTTTTGCTTGCACTTTATGCTTCAATATCTCTGTCAACTGTACTAATTCTCTGGCATTTGTCACTCTAAATTTTTTAAAAATTGTTCACTTTTTCCTATTGAGTTTTCCATGATCAGAGACTGTTTCGGTTTCAGCAAGTATTGATATCTCTTTTCACCAGTTACTTATTTGTCTCTGCATTCATATTGTGCAAATGTTTTCATTTCTTATATTTTTGCCCCTTTTGCTAGGATGATTAATTTTTTCTGTAACAACTGTGGCTGCAGCACATATCATGTTGTTTATATCTGTTATGTCTAATTCATTTTTTTCAAAAGTTCTTCAATAATTTCATTATTTCATCCTTAAGCTTCATCAATTTACTGTTTTCCTTTAGTTTTGACAACATTTCCATTTCAGACATTTGTAGCAGACTTACTTTATGCCACATTTATTTTTAAGTGTGTGCTGCCCTACTTCTGTTCCTGAGTGCTCCTTGTATTTCCTAAGTCCATATTGTTACTTTCTTCAGCTCTCTTTGGATGCTCTGTATCAATCATGACCATTTTGTTACCAACATTTGTTCCTTTTGTGTGATATTCTGTGTCATTCCCTATTTTCAGTCTGTAATTTTTCTTTATCTCATCAATTTCAACAATTGTTATTCTTTTAGCTTTTGAAACGTAGTTTTTTGGATTTAACAATAATTTTGCATCTACATTATTCTTGTTGTTGGGTTTCTCTCTCTCCATAGTTCATATACTGGCTTTTAATTTTCCTGTGATATCTTTTCTTGTTTGTAAATTAAACACCACAACACTTTTTTTTATCTCCTCTTGGATCAATCAGATCATTATTTTATTCCTTTCCACTTTGTTGCCTGGTTCTGATACAAGTGGAATTTGAAATTGTCCATGTTGAGTTTCCTTGGTATGGTTACCAGTCTCTTCATTGTTGTTAGAGGATATCTGTTATTTCCTTCTTCCTGTTTTTGCACCATTTTGCTTTCTAATCACCATTACTGTCCCACAAGTAGCTAGGGACATATTCTGTCCACTGCAGTATAGCCCTGTCAGCTGCAGTAAGGCTGCTTGAAACCAAAGGTTGCCACTTCTCAAAGTTCACCATTCTTAGTTTCTTACCCTCCACCATGGATGTGCCTGTAGTCCTTCAGCATGGCAGTGAACACCTTGGACCAAGGCGTTTTTTTTTCTGAGGTTTACTCCTTTAGATCTGCCATTATCTGTTAATTAACAGGGCTGCATGTTGTAGGACGTGTTTCTGTATTGCACATGGACGGTCTTGAGTACAGAGAGGCTATATGTTCGCATCACATGTCCCTGGAGAGAGTGAGGGCAACTCCCTGATCCACTTCTTAGCCCATTATCATTATTATTATACGATATGTATGTCTCCTGTCACAGGCATTTCTTCCTGGTACTTCTCTTGAACCAGCGGTGATCCCCAACACTCAGGCTTCAAGCTTCACATTGCAGTACTTTCCGTATTATGTGTGATGTTCCA
>Ga0136643_10014111_pt1 | contig 11974 bp, 4 predicted proteins | sample TergutLab28metaG_FD_96883 | JGI IMG/M metagenome (GOLD analysis project Ga0136643, IMG submission 96883) | Labiotermes labralis P1 segment gut microbial communities from Petit-Saut dam, French Guiana - Lab288 P1 (version 3) (version 3) | ecosystem: Host-associated > Arthropoda: Insects >...
CAAGACAGATGAATACAGACGGAACTGGCTTTCACACTTGCAAAGAATGCCACAAAACCGAATCCCTTTGAAATCATACCACTACAGACCACAAGGAAGGAGAACAATTGGAAGACCGAAGAACCGTTGGCGCGAGCAGCTGTAACTCTGGAGACGGAACGGATCAAAGGGTCCAATCCTTGACGTTTATGATGATGATGATATTATATACTGTAAATTGTCTTACGCATAAACGTGACTACACGTTGAGGCCGCCTGACTCTTAATGCTGCAATTTGGAAAGCTGCAATTTCTTTCAGACCACTGTCAGGCTTGTATGGGAAAAAGTATGTATGTGTTGAGGCCTTCTGAATTTTAACGCCGTCTGCCAGACACAGTGTTGCTTGTAGGTGGAAGTGTGTATACGTTAAGGCAGTCTGGCAATAAACGTAATCTGTAGAAAAAAATATTATCTCTTATCATAAAAGTACTAAGTATAGGGTCCTTCTGACGATTAACACCATCTGTTGACAAACGAGAGCTTTTTATAGGTCAAGTACACAAACGCTGAGATCCGTCTGATGATTAAAGATACCTATCTGTCAGTAAGTCTCTTCAGTGTGCAAATCCGTAAATCTCGAAGCCGTCTCAGAATTAACGGTCTTTGTCAATATGAATATATTCTCTGAATCAGTGCCAATACACGCCTAATCAACACTAAACTTCCTACATTATAACCCAATTTCAGTACGGATGTTGATAAAGGAAAATAAGTGTGTCCAAATATTAAATACGTTTGTGCTATTCGTATAGAGCAGAGTAGTGCTGAATTGTTCAGAAGGCAGACTAGGCTCCAACTCTATTTTCATTTTTATAAAATATTTCCGTCTTTCTCGAGACAGAATAAACCTCTGATGTTGCCCGAGACTGGAAAGATCGTGCATCGAATAAAGCTCCAGTTTGTTTCTTCCTTCCTGTCTTTCAGTAATTTCCTTTGTTTACATATTTATTTTTACTTTCTTCCTTAAAGAATTGAAGTTTTTAATAAAAAAAAGGAAGAAGACAAAAAGGAAAAACATTTACCCTTTTCTTCCTAGCTTTCCTCTCTTTTATTGCGTTTCTCTGTTCTGCCCTTAAATTGTTTTATCTTTTTTCTAATACTTCTTTTATTATCTTTCTATTCTTCTACTTCTTTTTCTTAAATATTAAGACAGAAGGAAAGAAACGAAGGTGGTGAAGGACAAAGCAATTGTGTCTAAAAATCTAGACAAAACGTTTCACGTCGCATTAAAGATTCGGGGTGTATTTACTCCAACATGCCAAAGTTTATCGTTGCCATGTCTACTAACAAACCTTCGCCTGGCGGCGGCAGCCAGTGCACTATTGACAGCCTCCTAACAAACATTTATAACCTAATTTAAGTTGACAGCAAGTTTCCCTCAAGGATAAACCCCCCGGCAATATATACAACACATTCATACAAAAATTGTAAAGCTCAAACCTTATTCTGGTGTTTCTATCCCCCACGTAAAGGAAAGGAAAAAGGGGAGGAGTAGAGTTATATTGAGAAGCAGACAGTGGCTCATCTCGTAAAGAAGATTCCTAATTCTTATTCAATCCGAAGGGTGGTTGTCGTGTTCAAAGTACTCGCTACTCAAACCCACAGTGAGCCAAAATTTTAATCCAGTCCACCAAAAGCGAGCATTGGAAAACAATGATAAATATATACGTTTTCCGTCAAACACAACAATATTTTATTATCCAGCTTACTGACAACAATCCTTGGTCACTAGACCATCATCAGGCCATCATTACATAATTTTTTTAAGGCTAAAGGTAGTGCACATTCATTTCATGTCGTATGGGATCATATAAAATTTAAATAAATATTAAAAAACTGTTGAAGAATAAGAGACAAACTTGATGTCACTAGTTATATTAAGTTTTATTTCACTTCTTCTATGCTCAACATTTTTCGGACATTAGTACATCCATCATCAGGAGCCTGCGACTTTTCTATTGTATCACAACATTGGTCGTGTGTTCTTGATTCGATGTGTGTTGGAGTTTCAGTGTGGCTGGGTTGGGGTGGTATCCGTGTTGTGATACAATAGAAAAGTCGCAGGCTCCTGATGATGGATGTACTAATGTCCGAAACATGTTGAGCATAGAAGAAGTGAAATAAAACTTAATAACTAGTGACATGAAGTTGGTCTCTTATTCTTCAACTATCACAATGATGCACGTTCCAATATACGTAAGATTAAAAATCTGTTACAACCTTCAGTTACATTCATGCATTCAGCAGTCTGTCTTACGACAGGTCCAAAACCTCTTCCAAGGCGACTTCTCCATTCAGTGCGATCTAGAGCTTCCTCTTTCAAATGAGAGTATCCTCCCCTTTCTTTAAGTTTATCCAGTATCTTCCTACGTCTTCTTCCTCGTCTTCCTGTCACTTCTATCCCCCCCCCTTTATCTTTCCTTCAATAACCAGTTGTAGAAGGCAGTTTCGACGCAAAATGTGACCAATCCAGTTAGCCTTCCGTTTACTTATTTCATGTAGGATATTACTCTGCTCCTTGACTCTAAGTAATACTTTTTCATTTCTCACATGATCGGTAACTTTTTGTCTGTGGTATGATACAGCAAGATTATGTTGGAGATCTGAAATAAAGTTTCATTGAAAGTTGATACATAAGAGTATAACACTTAGTTAGGCTGTGTTAAAATTAAAAAGTATATATATATATATAGTCTCTAGTCACAAATTATGGTGTATACTGTTAGGCACAAAGTTCGTGTTTTTATTTTTGTTTTCCTTTCGTGTAAGTCAAGTACTGGATGGTGCCAGTAGATCGTATTTTGACTATACCGTGTCTCCTTATGATGACGGATATGTATTGTATCTTCAGCATAAATAATAGTTTTTGTATTAAGATAGCAACCACGAATCTTTCCGATGTATTGTGATGGCTCGGCTGTCGAGTGTGTGCATTGATTTTAACCGCTGTAATCGAGCTAACTGATAGTAGACGATACGTGTATGGAAGGGGACTTAGGTTTCTATGTTTGAACAGAACCAAGTTTAGGATTCTTTTTTAAAAGCAGGTTTTGGATACAAAGAGTGATATTGAGAAGAATTGCTGGTCCGATGACGATTATAATTTGTAGGATGTTTGGTTTATGTGTGCATTGTAGGTTTTATATATTTCATTTCTTGAAGCAAGGAATGTGACGAATCCAGTAACTCTTCATATTAATTTTGATACATCTGTTACCTGAAGAAGGTCCCTTTGGACCAAAACGTACTGAAAACAATCCTCCCATACATATAATAAACAAACCTTAGTTATGAAAATAGCTAGTTTTCATTCTGTTTATTATTATTATCATTATTATCATCATCATAACAATATGAACCAAATTAAGGGTATCAATTAATATTATAAGTTTTTATACCTACTATTTTTCAGAACTTCATATTCAAGCACAGATTTTCTCTACTTTAAATGTTTTAGGTATAACACCAAAGAAGCTCACTGTCTAACCGTTAGTAATGTTTGTTTGCCCCAGCAGTTTATAATACATAATATGTAGGTAAATTTGTTATCTATCTCTAAAATGCATTTCAATGTCTAATTTCATCAATTTCGCAAAAAATTGAGGACAAAACAAATTATCGCAGGGCGACCGTCGTCCTATTTCACATTCTAAAAAATTAAGAGTAATTTACTTAATGCGTCAAAAGCATAAATAAATTACTTTCAGCAACAAGGGAATTGTTAAATACTTAATTCACTTTACAGGAAGTTCACTAAAATAAAAAAAAACACGGTAATGAAAACAAACACCAACGAACAACGAGACAAATGGTTCACCGTACCAAAACAAATTCCCCAGATTTGTGAATGGATGGAAAGAAGAATAACGCAGACAACTACGAACACAATTACTGATGCCGCTACAGAGACCTCAATATAAGTGATCCTATAAAGTTTGTTGTATTATTTTATATACAAATATATTTTGCGTTTAGCGACTCACTACGGGCCGGACGGTCCGTTTATCGAATCCTTCTGGAAGCGAAGGTTCCCATGCCCATTCAGACTGGCCCAGAGGCCCACCTAGGCCCTGTACAAAGGGTACCATATCTTTCCAGTGGGTAAAACGGCCGGGGTGTGGTGCTGATCACCGACTCCCTTTTAGTGCTGAGGTTATGAATGGGTTGCCGCTATATCTCCGCTTCCGCTTTGTGTCTGCATAAACATGTCAAGGTTGAACTGTTACATATGTTCCACGATTGTACGATTTTATATCGAATACGTGCGAAAAGTATCCGATACCATCTCTATTGATTTGGTGCTACTAAAAATGCATATAATTTAACGACCTGCCCGAAGAAGGATTTTGGCGACAGGGACTTGAATCATGAATACTGTAATCACAAAGCCATACACTTGTGCAGACTAGATGTGTGTTTATTTACATACAATAACTTCAGCTCGACAAAACTTGCATACATTTCTGTGGTTTGTCACCACACATGATGTAAAACCAAAGGTAAATTACGCTAGTGTCGTTCCTGTTTCGTAAATTCGCGCGGCTGCCATGTTGTTATTACTGACTTATATCGCTAATATTCAAGGATTTGATGCGTCATGTAATGGTGTAATATTCATATCAAGCTTCTTTAAAATTTGTAAAATAATTCAGAGCTTGGGATGAGAAGACAAACACACACACACACACACACACACACATACAAGCGCACAGACGCACATCCAAACACACCGACACACGGATATACACCAACACACACACACATTATTTTAATTCCTAATTATTTCTTTTTTTGAAACAAAAGTAAAAGAACTTGAAAGAAAAATCATCATTATCTTTCAATAATCAACAAATATTTGTAAATTAATAAATGGATGCAACAACTCCATGTATGTGACAAGTTTTGTTATAATGAAGAAGAAAATGGAATGTTAAGGTGAATTATTTTTCACATAAAACAGAACTTTACAGTAATTCATTCAAACGAAGTGGCGTGCTTGGAAGACAAGAGATGCTACGTAATTTTGGCCTCTCGATTAACGACAGATATCAACTCAAATAAAGGGAATTCCCGGCAAGATCTCCATCAGTAGAGAAGACAGCTGTCAAAACAAACGCTGACCGTTTTCTGAAGAGTACTACACCACATGGATGTGTAAATACTTTATGGAAAATTATGCAGTCCGGGTGAAACTGTGTAATATTTATGAGCTAGGTTTATTTATTTAAATAGTTTGCAGTGTCTCATTATAATACATTCTCGAACATTAACATGATTTGTTGGTAATGATTGGGAGAGGATGTAGAAAGCTTTCTTCTTCACCTGAAATTGCCTGGAGGAAAAGATGGAACTCTCGAAAAACCCCCAGTCAGTAGAACTATTCTGAGGGCAGAAGATTGGAACGCATGACACGCCAAATATAACCCAGGAACAATACCGTCGCAAAAGTGACTTTCAGTTTACGAGACACAAGTTGTAACAAATATAACCAGAACTTTAAAATAACAGCGCCAACCCTGCCCAACCCTATTCACTGTTTATCGGAGGCTTTGTTCTTGGAGATAAAACGGGCGGCAGGCGAATCTGGCAACTCATCTAAATTGGTCGTCGATGTTCGCCCATACGTCATAATGGCATCGGGATATATTAAGCACAGGTGAAAAAGATGAAAGGTAAAGTGCACCCTTGTACAGGCACTGAGGCTCTGTACAGGCTGTGCGGCCCATAGGGGCAATAGAGGTATAGCTGTACTCCTTCTTGACCACGACTCTAGAAGGGGTGAGGGGTCAGCCTCACGCTCCGGCCGCTCATTACCCCCGGGAAAGATCCGGTACCCATTGTACAGGAGGCTGGATGGGCCTCAGGGCCGGTCTGGACAGGTGCGAAAATCTCGCCACCACCGAGATTCGATCCCCGGACCGTCCAGCCCGTTGCCAGTCGCTATACCGACTACGCTACCCGGCCCACATTAAGCATAGGACAACTGTAAATTTCCGTTACTTGTACGTGAGTATGGATGGAATGAAATGTAGTGAAATTACTGGTTGTCTTTGTTTTGAAGAGGCAACTGTTACGACAGACGACTGGACAAGTTGATGGCTGTAATCGTCTGGCAGGGAGAGGATGATCCTTGGTAGGGGTAGCGAGCAAGAGGAGGTGGGAACCTGCTGTGGATGTGTGATTGCATGTCACAGAGTTGAAGGACCAACATTTGTACTTTCTTCAACGATACAATGATTCTCTCCGGCGTCTCTAGAAATATTCTTATTTCTTTTGTATCGCACATAATGTGACACTCCATGCCATCATATGCTATTCATATCGTGACAAACAGCTAAAATAATACCAAGATTTCTGTCTTAATGGCATATCACGCCGTCTAGTCTGGTAGAAGTGTACTTATATTTTACAGTATCCTGCTGTATTCATCACAAGGGAAGATGATCATCCAACCTCACGATGAAGACAATCGGTTATTCTAAAATATCCGTATACTTCTACCGGACATTTTATCACTTCACAACCGTACGGCAGTAAGCTTCACATTTACCTCCCTAAATAAATCAGATCTCATTTACAGGACCTTAAACTTTTAATCAGAAGGTAAGAAATACATTTGTGACAGTGTAAGAAAAAAAGCGTATACCGGAATGGAGGTTTTTGAAGTTCAGGCGACCGTGCATCTTGAGAAGTTCTTATAATAAAACCGACTAGATGCACTAATTTCTCAAATTTATTTTTGGAATAAAACTCTACTTGTTTCGGACAGTTCCTCTGTCCATCATCAGGAGTTTTTCACTGTACACACAGCATATAGGTTTTGCTCACAAGTTGTCAACAAACCTGTATGACATATACCATTGCCGTGTGTACAGAGAAAAACTGCTGATGATGGACAGAGGAACTGTCCGAAACAGGTAGATTTTTTTATCTCAGTATTTAACCAACTTGATACAAAATTTTTTTTTCGCAATAAGTTTTATTTCATGCCTCTACATGTTTCGAGCACATGTGCTCATCATCAGGAGGTCAAAATTGCACTACACAGCCTCTGGTATCATCACACCTATAGGTGGTTAAATACTGAGATAAATATACTGCGATGCACGGTCAACAAAACGTCAAGGTTGAGTTTTATTTCAAAAATAAATTTGAAAAATCAATGCATTTAGTTGGTTTTATTACAAGGGAATAGCTGTATAACTTCACTTGTTCTTAACTTAGAAATTAAAGGGTCCCTTCACCCTCGGGGTTAAAAGCTACCTTTGTCCGTTAAGCAGGAGGCTCTGTGGGCTCCAGGACCGGTTCAGATGCTTTGGGAAGGGAACAATCTCTTGCCCCTGCCAGGAAGCCACTAAAGGTTAATTCGGCTGTCAAATCCGTCGGGTAGTGAGTATAATGACTGATCTATCTCAGCTCCTCTTTAATCATGTCTCAAATATAAAGCGCTTCGTACTGGAGAAGTGGATTCTATTGCCCGTGAAGGTGTGCTAAAAATTTGTTTTCTCTTCAGAAAACTCACAAAGCGTTCAATCTGAAGGGTATTTGGTTGGCAGAATCTTCAAGTAGACCCCTAATCTCCATACAGTGTCAATATTAGGCATGCATGGATCTTTATCTACACGCCTTTTACACACCTTCACGACACCTTGACGGATGCAGAGCGAGATTCATCTTCAGTTTGACGGTTGAAGATTTCATGTGACGCCGTACGTGACTGGTTTCTAGGACGTGACTCAGTGCAGATTGGTAGATAATTAACAACATTCCGCTATAACCTTTTGCTTCCTTCGCTGGTATCACAACTGTAGAGATAGGATGTTCAGCCGCAACTTCCTTACTTACCTTCCTAAGAAAGTACAAAGCTTGATATTTCGCAAGGCTACAAGCTTGAAGCAAAAGGTGTAAAATGGTTTTAGTCTCTGATTTAATAAGCTCTGCGAAAAAAAAAATCGTTTATCTCGAATAAAAAAAATTTGTGTTCCTTATATTGTGACAAAGACGCAGTTTTATCTGTTTCTTTAAGTGGTCGTAAAGGTTGGTTTCCAGCCCGAAGGAAATTACCTAGCACAGACACTTAAAAAACCGAGGACGGTATCGCCATGAAAACGGATAAACTGCTTAAAGAGGACAGCCAGAATGATTATACTTCAACAGACATCATTAGGTACCTTCGTTACTAGAGTCCTTAAGTTATTAGGATGGGTGCTTCATGTGTCATGTGTGGGGTATGTAATTTTAGTGTAACAGCCTGAAAGGAAATTGCCAATAGAAAGACCTAGGCATAGAAGGCAGAATAAGTCATGCGACCGGCCACCTCGACACAGGTTTTTCTTGGTTTCTCCGTGTCTAAAAGCAAATGCTGAGATGGTTCCCAAGATTCCAAATTGCCACTACATGCTTCTCATGTAGCCCTCCCGACTTAAATTCAGTAGTAACCGATTTCATGTTTTGTATACATGTAAAATAACCACTGCCACCTGGTGACAACCAAATTGGAGTTAATAAATATTATTATTATACTAAAGGTAGCCTTAAAATAAATATAATATTAAAATATGACGTAGAATGAACTCGCAAAATATGAAGGTCTACGGCAGAATTTTGTGAGGAATGTCCTAAGACCTAAAGGTCTGCTGTAATTTCTCCAGGAGTTAAAGCAAACCATTGAACGTTGCAGTACAAACCCGCCTCATAGCATATTACAGACCCGTAAGACATGAATTAAAAGTGGACCACAATGTTGCTACACCAGTTATATAGGTGTCGAATGGGAAGAAGGTTATGAATCTTGAAGACGACAGCATTAATCGGTTTTGACGTATATTAAGGTAGAAAGAAAGAGGGGGCTTCACTCGTTGGGTACACCACAACTCAAATTAGGACATGTTATGTGTTAGAGGTTCGAATTTGAGACATTTCGAATATGTTTCAATTATGATTAATATTTCGACATGACATCAAACATGTCTTTTTTTTTTAAATTTTACTTCACTTTCAAATTACTCTTTTTTTTTGCTGCTTTATTCTGTCCTTATTATAGCACACATCCCTTCTCCAGAAAATATTCGTAATGATCGAATTGATAAGGAGGAATATGTAACAAAATAATAAAAACGTATAAGAAATTAATATTTCATTTAATGGTAGAAAAAATGTTTAATTTAACAATAGCCGGTTTTTGGTGCATTTAAAAAAAGTCGAGTTATCCCTGTGTGTGTCATGAAGGCGTATAGGGGAAATAGACTGTTGGCTCCACTCATTCTTGACCTTGCCACTTGATGAAGCTGAATGATCAAATTCACTTCTTGACCGCATTACTCCCAATAAAAACTCATCGCTTAGGAGACTGAATGGGCCACAGAGACGCGGTGGATAATTTGAAGAAGATAAATATCACCTGGTTCTGCCGGGATTCGAACCCCAATTCGTCCAGCCCTGTTAATTCGGATTAAACTTCGAAGGTTAGAGAACTGCTAAAGAAGGAATTTAAAAGAGGGGAAAAAAGGAGCCTTTGTAGCCTGGTCTGAGATAATATCTAACATTTGCAGGGAAGAATTGCAGAAACTACTAAGAAACTCAGTAACTGAGAACCTGGCTCTTCTGTGATGTTACGCATCGTACATTGGTAGTTTGTTATCGACGTTTTGGGACAAATTATCGGTCCCATATTCAAAATTCAAGCATTCCAGCTTGATCTGCTTGACCTTTGAATTTTGGGCCGATAGGTTGCCCCGAAGCTTCGACAAAAATCTATGAATCTGCGCTCTGTAACACCCCAGAAGAGCGAAGATCCCATTTACACCGCGGCAGAAGTCTGAAATCAAAGCACAGTAATTACATTCTGATGTCGCGACCGAGTCGAACAGGGCACCTCCCGAATACAATTTTTGAAGGGATACCGCTTGAGCCAACATGACTGCTAACTGACAGTATAAACAGTAATCATAAAAACCCTCCTGTTTTGGAAATGGAACCCGGACACACTTCCTGCCAGCCTTAGACCTACTATGACGGTGTGACAAACTGCGACTGTTGCTAGTCTTGTCCGAGGGTGCATCAGCCTATTTGCCCGTTCTGTAACCCCACTCTTCATTACAAGCACCGTCTACTTGAACTCTCTATTTCTCCTCTGGAGTAGGAATATTGCCTGATCCTGACTGCTGGCATAAGAACGTGGACGCGCCATATATAACAGCCGGACATTTAAACAAGAAGAGAGAGTGAAATCGTGTCTGCAGATGCTGTGCTGTGCTTCATTGAATGTCGTCGTCGTCGTCGTCTTCTGTTCTTTATAAGAAGAATATTATCCTATGTTTTTGTTGTAAATTCTAGTGGTGAAGCGGTTACGCGAAAGATTCTGGTCTACATTCAAATTACTGGTAGCAAGATAGCATATAAATTTTCTAACAGTGTTATGGTGGTTAAATGAATTACGAATTTTAAGTGAAGCAAAACACATTTCAAGAAATATGGTGAGTAGTGTTTTTATTATTTCCTGTTCTACACATATTTAAGCCCAACACAGACGATGGTGTTGTATTACTGCCTTCTACTCTCAAGGATGAAATTAAATTACTTTTAAATCACTTGGGGGGGGGGGGCGAATGACGCAGTGTTCAAAGCCGTGCGAATTTTGTGGTTTTACGCAGTTGAGTAGCTGAGACAGTCCTTGACACTGCGTCAATGCGTGTTCGAATCCCGACATTTCGAGGCAAAGTTTTGTCTTAAATTTCAAGGGTAGAAAAATCCACGGCTCCTTAAAATGAGGACGTCGCGTTACCTCGAAACGTCAAGATTCGATTAACTATCGAGATGGCGTCCTATCTCAAGAGACTGTGGCTCTCAAGTTTCAAGATTCTTCATCCTGACTTTGCCCATGGTCATAAAATAAAGCCACATAGTTTCCGAAACAAATTCATTTCCTTCTTCAGATAAAATGATCTTCCTACGTCAGCGAAATAATGTAATTTTTAAAACAGTGTATGTTCCTGAACTGGACATCCCAGGCGACGCCATGATCTATGTTCTGCATCAGATCGGGATATCTCGGGAATTCCGGCGACAGGTTTCGTCAGACTAAGGTCTTCTTGGAACTAACTGCAATTAATTTTCTTTTCTTCCCAATTCCTTTTAAAACCAACACAAAATGACAGATAAAAAAAATGAAAATATGTAACACGTTAGATTGCCGATTACACTAATTTTAATGACTCAGAACCCATGCTCATATAAAGGATTATATTTGAAAATACGACACACCCTTTAATTACTACGCGCATCATAGTTTTGTATATGTGCCCTTGGGATCTCCGATAATGAGCGTGTCATAATATTGTAACATGCAACCCAACTTTCCAACGTGTCTGTTCAAGGACGATCATCAGCAGGCAGCAGACAGTAGCTTACGACAGGATTAACACAGGGAAGAATGGACCATGGGGCATAGAAACGTCGCAATTCATACACAACACAGCAGTTTACATTACTACAGACGGTCTAATTAGTGTCCACACAGCCTGAGACTTACCGCCTTCAACATAACAACCACGATATAAAGCAAAAATTGCTATTAAATGCACTGATATGTGATCGTATGATATCGAATAACTGGAACTATTAATTTTCTGTTAAAAAACCTTTCAACATACGAAAGTAAGACTACTACTGCTACTGCTACTGCTACTGCTACTGCTACTGCTACTGCTACTACTACTACTACTACTACTACTACTACTACTACTACTGCTACTGCTACTACTACTACTACTACTACTACTGCTACTACTACTACTACTACTACTACTACCACTACTACTACTACCACTACCACTACTACTACTACTACTACTACTACTACTACTACTACTACTACTACTACTACTACTACTACTACTACTACTACTACTACTACTACTACTACTACTACTACTA
>Ga0136643_10014114_pt1 | contig 11972 bp, 8 predicted proteins | sample TergutLab28metaG_FD_96883 | JGI IMG/M metagenome (GOLD analysis project Ga0136643, IMG submission 96883) | Labiotermes labralis P1 segment gut microbial communities from Petit-Saut dam, French Guiana - Lab288 P1 (version 3) (version 3) | ecosystem: Host-associated > Arthropoda: Insects >...
ACCCACACACACACACACACACACAAACCTAGAAATTGCTTTTATATATTTAGGCAAAAATGAAATTTACTACATTTTTAGACATGCCACATAGTCCCTGTTTTTTTTTCCCCACAGAATGCTGTTTATTGCATAATTTCTTTTTTTCTGTTCAAGTAATAGGCCTACTCACATTTGTCATAAACCATCCACTAAAATTTAATACCAACCTGGTCATGTAAAGGCTAATTCATTGTGGCAGGAATTTTATTTTGTATTATTTGGCTTTGTTCAGTGTAATGAATTAAACCATTATCTTATAATTCTTTTGCTAAATTCAGAGTACAACTAACAGTGGGGACTGAGAGTGACTTTTAACTTAATATTATGTCTTCAAAGTGAATCTGCATGAGTTTTCAGGAGCATAAATTTTTTAAAAGTGTGTTTTCTTTTCTATCCATCTGCTGATAACAGCATCTCTACAACCTTGCTGGTTTCATTCATATGTGGTATGGTAGACCTGCATAATGCTTTTGTCAGACTATTATAATTTTATTATTACTGTACCAGGATCACTTAAAACACAGTATTAGTATGTACAAAACTGTTTTCATACTTCCTTCCATTGGATGTTGCCAGAGTGTTTTGCCCACATCATGTAATATCATTTGTACACAAGTGTACTTGAGGCTTTTAACCCATTCCAACAAGCATATTTTTAGGGATCTTAAGAGAACTGTCATTGTACCCAAGGTACAGATCAAGTAAACGTTTCATAGTTTCTTTCCAAATGCATACAAGATGCATGCCTGTGGTATGTGCATGATTCTGGCTGATGTTCTTCTGGGTGTCTGTCAGTTTCATCATTGTGGTGGTATTTCTATTTAGCTAGATTTTCATTTTGCTTCTTTGCACATTGTGAACATATTATAAGCTATTAATTCCCTCATTGTGGAAAAAGTGTGATGTGAATTTTCTGGGTAGGTGTAGTAAATAACTTTATATATTTGAGAGTTATTAACAGGACAAATGCATCAGACTGGATAGATTCTGAGCTACAGTTGTTATTTCTAGGCTGCTTGTATAAGGGAACTAACTGGTTGGCAGGCCTGTAGCCAAACCATGAACATGGTGGGTGCAGTGGCATTGAGTGTGGGTGCATATAGGTACATAAGTAATGTATGTATATAGTGCTCTGTTATACATGTACTGTGTGTATGTATTATGTGTGCATAAGCATAAAAGTGTCTTTTTTAGTACCACAAAATCATTACTTTTAATTAATGCATTGTATAACACTGAACAAAACATCTTTCATATAAGTACATTTTTAAAAAATGAGTTTTTTCCAACCATGGCAGTTGAACAGAGACAACATGTGGATTTAGCAAGGTATTGCACTTTTTACAGTGATCTGATCAGAATGTTTTTCTTTGATACTTTGCATATTCCTAGTGGGTAGAACGAGATTTGTAGTGGGTACCTTACACCCACTTCCACTCCCTGTCTATGGGTTTGCTGGTCTCTATATTTGGAACTATTTTACAGATTCATATGACTTGGTATAACTCTGCTGCATGCATGGTAGTGGTAGACAAGAATGTGGGGAATAGCTGGCTAACCATAGATATTAGATGCTAAAATCCAATGTAACTCCACAGACTATGATAATATAAATGCAGGCATCTGCTTACACAAACTCAGAATTCTTTCTACCCTAAGAGTCACAGCATACATTATCTTATAGTTTTCGGAGTTCACATCATGGTGCTGGTTTGGCTAGCAGGATAAAGATGCTATCTTCTAAGAATACATAAGGCTTATAACCATAAATATTATGTATGATGGCATTATAATGATTTTTCTTGGGGTTTTTGATGTTTTTTGTATTTATTCCTTTTAATATCCATCACAGCTTTTTTTGCAGGCTGTTGATTTAATATTTGTCAGGCTCACATGTCCTGTTAATGTGGCAACAAAATGTACTGTACTGGGTAGTAATGAAGCCATAATATGAACATAAAAGTGAATATCTCTATGGGTATAAAGTGAGTGAATGAAATTACTGCATGTAGAAATTTGAATTTTATATTCTAAACACAACTTTTTAAAATCCCACAAAAACAGGGGTCTATGAGCATGAGGGTTTATATATGTTCATAAACCTGTATTTTCAAGGAATTTTAATTTTCAGATTGCAAATCCTATGGCTATAGAGATTGAGTTCCATTCTCAGTTCTTGAGATGAATATTGTACCTTACATGCCATTATATCAAAATTATCATTTCTAGGTGCAATTTGTTATGGACGAATCCACAACATTAGAAGCCCTACTTCAGCTGAATCTGCATGAATGTGAGGAAGAGGTGAAGAACATCGTAGACAAAGGTCAGTTACCACAAAAATAATAGTACAAAATGTTACTGTTATTATTCTTTTACTCTTATAGGACTTTGTCAATTGCCTGTTAAAATTACAACATTGTACGATTACAGAATTTCAGAGACTGGCTCTATCCAAGTTCACTAAAGGAGTGGGAGGACAAACACATTTTGATTTGACCACTGAGAAGGCTTTTTCTCCTCCTTTACCTGAGGATAGAGATATTGTCAGTCTTTTAAGTGCCATTTTACTAGAAATTTGTACTTCATTAAGACAGGGTAGAAAGACAACAAACAAACAGCAGTCTGACATATTTGCAGTTTGAAATAAATAAATTGATTTATGCAGGAGCATACCTTAACTGGTTATACAAAAAGATAAATTTATTGTTGCCTTACCAAGTATTCCTTAATTAATCAGCTGCAAAGAGGAACTGTTCATAGTAAACAAATAAAATAATGCAGAAACCCTGGAAGTCAGCAGAGAGAATGTAGAGCTATCAGAGAAGACAAAGCATACTCTTACAGAAATGTTCTTGGTTCATGTAGAGCAACATATAAAAGAAAGCTGATAACTGTGAGAATGTAAAGTTATAGCAAGCATTTAAAAGTGCACATTCCCACTTAGTTGAATGCTGTTTTCTTTCTTTACATTTTAAGTTCTTTATGAGATAATATAAAATTGAATACCTACATTGGTTCATTAGCTGTGAAGGAGATGTCAATGGAGAAGTATTTACGAGATCTGCAAACTACATGGTCAAGCATGGAGTTTGAACAAGAAATACATGCTCGTACTGGTTGCAGCCTTCTGCGTGCTAGTGAAGAGCTTATAGAAACACTGGAAGAAAATCAGGTATTCATATATGTGGTGGGCAGTTTCATCTGTGATTACTTACATAAAGGATATGAAACTTGAATTCATTGTTACATTTATTTATGTGTATGATATAAGTAATTGTCAAATAAATATCTTATACAGTTTATACCTCTGATTTCAGTTTACTATATTTTGTTTGGCACAATAATTTATGTATGTTAAATTCTTCATTTCTTCTTCTGTATGGAAGTATCTTACAGTTTAACCACTCTGTGGGAGGGGTGAGTAAGACTAGTGATTGGTAATGGAAGTTCATATTTTGCAATAGCATGCCTCATCTTTAAGAGCTTTCAATTATTTCTCTCATTTGGTATGGTTTAGTTGTTTTATCAGGTGACTGATATTTAGGTTTGCTGTATCACTTAGCTAACTTGTGGCAGTTGCTCACTACATGTATTGTCTTTGTTTCTCTGCAATTTGGTTTGCAAGTGCATGTGCTAAAGGTCTGTGTAAATGGCAGGTTGCAAGACCCATAATACCGATTTAAAGGTCACTACACAAGCAACAGCAGACCATTTAATTCTCACATAAGGGTTAATTTATGTGTGCATATAGAAGTTATACTAAACAGTTGAAACAGTGGGATTGTGGGTCAAACCCTGTTCTGACCATTTCATTCCATGGATCCATACAGCATTACAAAATCCATATGAATATGGAAATAGTCATAGTTGCTTAAGAAAGCTAGAACTGAATATAAAATTGTACAATAATTTTAAATAATAGGTCTAGTACAATATTTGATGTTTTAACATAATATAAATTATTTTAATATAAAAGTAATAATATTAGAGCACAGAACTTGTTAAAACTGCGTATAATAACAATTCATAAATACATAAATACAGTAATTACATGATTTGACCCCTCAAATTTACACAGTAAATTTTAGTTGACTACAATACCAACACATTAAGGCACAAAAAATTGTTTTCAAACACCAACTTGTTGCACTATTTAGTTACAGATAAAACACACGCTAAAATACGTACGTTTAGTCCATTAAATTCTTAATAAAACACTCCTACATGTTTCAATCCTTTCGGATCATCCTCAGGGAGTAAGCAGTACCTTTATATGAAGTTATTGAGTCTTTATATTGAAGTTTTTGTATGAGGGCGGCATGCATGTGGCTGTGTAGGTTATGATAACCTAACACAGCCACATGTGTGCCGCCCTCATACAAAAACTTAAATAGAAAGACTCAATAACTTCATATAAAGGTACTGCTTACTCCCTGAGAATGATCCGAAAGGATTGAAACATGTAGGAATGTTTTAGTAAGAATTTAATGGACTAAACGTACGTATTTTAGCGTGTGTTTTATCTGTAAATAAATAGTACAAGTTGGTGTTTGAAAACAGTGATGTCTTTGCAGTCACAAAAATGAAAAAAAAAAGCATAAAAAATTCTTCCAATGAATAAAACGCGTGCTCTATGAGAAGAGATTTCAGTTCTCTTTTATATGGTTAGTATTTCCCCAACTTCTTTATATTATTGGGCTCCTTGATATGCAATCGTGGGCCGGGTAGCTCAGTCGGTTTAGCGACTGACTACAGGCTGGACGGTCCGGGATCAAATCCAGGTGGGGATGAGATTTTCCGCCCGTCCAGACCGGCCCTGGGGTCCACGCAGCCTCCTGTACAATGGGTACCTGGTCTTTCCCGGGGGCAAAGTGCGGCCGGGGCGTGCTGCTGACCACTCACCCCCTTCTGGTGCCGCGGTTATGGAAGAGTAGAGCTATACCTCTACCCACCCTCTGGGCCACACCAGGCTTGTAACGGGATCACTTTGATACGCAATCAAATTCCAATATTAATTACACTCTTTTTATAAAGATTTCTATTACACGGTTTAATATATAGATCCATATTTGTTCTTGTATTGTGATCATGTATTCACTCATTTTTTTGTACTGCCAATTTATACTTTTTTAAGAAACATAACACTTCAAATACATATAATGATGTGATTGTTAGTATCTTACAATCTTTAAACAGTTGTCCACAAGGTGTACTTTTCCCAACACCACACATACTTCTGATCACTCTCTTCTGTAGCTTAAATATCGATACACCCTTATTTTCTACTCCCCAGAAAATTATGCCTTATCTTACTAGCAATTCAAATTTTGACTGGTACACATTTTGTATCAAACCTGATCCCATCAATCCTTTAATAGTTTTAATAATGTAGCACACTTTACAATAACACTTAACTTTTACAATGATAGTGTTAACACTTCATCTCAAACTGCACCTTCCCACACAGTGCACTTAAATTTTATTCAACACTTAAGTGCACTGTGTGGGAAGGTGCAGTTTGAGATGTTCATTCCTCTGGAATGTTGCATGGAAATAGTTTATAGTTTATTACCAGTGCTTCATGACAACATATCAGTCCCACCTTTAAGGGTAAAGCAGTCCTAGAAGACCCTTGAAAATGGGACTGATACTTTGTCCTGAAACGCTGGTAACAAAATACTGGACAACATTCCAAGAGAGGAAAGATCTCAATTACACCACTAGGAACCCCCCAAAAAATTTCACAAAATAACAGTTTCTTTGATACAACAGTTGGTGTCCTATGGATAGTTACAACTGAATGTTGGAAGGTTGACTAGGTGACAAATGGTCCCTTCTACTGCACCATACACTAAGATATTGTAGTGTATTAAATATCTTCATCATCAGAAGGACAAAGGGGTGAAGACAGGAAGTCTTCAGAAAAAGCAATGATCATGCAAATATCAGGAGCATTGGACAGAAAATTACTTTCATGTTGTCGTCCTTCAAAGGGTTGTAGTAATATCTTGTTAATTATCATTTTCCTTCTAATTGGAGCTGCATATGAATTGTAAGAACTGTCATATTTAAGCCTGGTTATAAATAATAGTGAAGGAAGCTGAACAAAGTATAAGTAGTGTTGTGGTGTTGCAGGTTCAGCTACAGAATCTCATCACATCTAAGTTTATTGCACACTTCTTAGAAGAGGTTTCTGCATGGCAGACAAAGTTGTGCCATGCTGATCAGGTGATCACCGCGTGGTTTGAAGTTCAGCGCACATGGACTCATCTGGAGTCTATCTTCATGAGCTCTGAGGATATCAAGGTGCAACTGCCTGAGGATTCACAGCGCTTTAGCAGAATTGATGCAGATTTTAAGGTTAGAGTAAAGTTTTGTAATATAAAAATGGAGGTTACGACCATGATGCATATGTATTGATGGATGGATGGATGGATGGATGCTTCATTGGGTGGATGACAGTGTAGATCATAAGTTATTTAATGACACATTATCAACTGTAATTGTTATTTAGTGTTGGTAGTGGGAGTAGATTATCATGATGGGTGAGCTTTAGAGAATTGGGTAGACAGTGGTCATATTCTATTCCACGCTATCACAGCATTGACCTGGAGGGACTGAGAAAAGCCACAAGACACCTTGATCAGGATTAGTTAGTATCCTTGCAAAGATTCAAACCAGGTGTCACTCAAATATAGTTATTACTTTTTTAGGCACTTTGTTCAGTGGAGAGGCAGGACAAGGGAATGATGGGGCAAGAATTGAAGTTTCTAAACCTGTAAGCAAGTAACAGAATTTGTTATCTGTGTCTTTAAAGGTGTTTGGAGAAACTTAAAGGCCATTAGAAAATATTCATCCAGGATAGTGTTGTCATTGTGGAGAAACTTGTAGTAAACTTTGATTTATTAGCAGTCGTTGACTTGCATGTTCTGTTTCTTCCATTTTGAGTCAATAACTTTAAAATTATGGAAGATATTTATAGGAGTGTAAATATTCTGACTACCTTTTTTGTCCATTTAATTATTTTCTTCTGTTTCTCTTTTCATTTTAGTTGTCATTTGTTGGAAGTAATATTATATTAGTCTCCAATTCTCATGCTTAGGAGAGAGAAGTGTTCTGATGAAAAAAAATGTTGTTACTTCATCAGTTCTGTTTTAGACATGTCCTACTGTGTATTCCTTTTTTTTTTTCTCCCAGTCAGTGTATTTAAACATCAGCTAATCACAGAATCAGTCATCCTTGCTGTCTTAAAGAGTGCATGTATTACAGGATGATGTATTAAACCGTTTTTTTTAGAAAGAATACTAAAAATTTGCCTGTATAACCCTTTCGTGACCAGTGGGACTTTTATGTCCCACTTACAAATAGTCTTTGCAAGTCCGCTGGGATACCAATAACCCACTTCTTCTCCATGCTGCCATCTACCTTGAAGCATCTCTATCCGTAAAACCAGTCAAAATGCATTTTCCCGCAAAACAGGCAAGTCCAAGTGATACTGAGTGCAGTGCTGCATCAATGACTTGCTGTTGTGATGCACTTTGAGCCAATTTTGAGTGTTTTTCAGTGAGATAAACGTGATAAATGCATTTATATTATCTGTGTTATTATTTACAACACATTTATATGTAAGTTGCCTTTGTATTGGGGAATACTTTCCAGGTAAAGTGATTTCGTGTGTCTGTAACGTCCCTTGTCTTCCATTACTTGTTTTTGGTCTGACTGTGTGCATTTCAGGACTTTTTTCTTGAATTTCATGCAGTAAGTTTATCTCACACTTCGTAGAGCCAAGTCTCATGCTTTTAATTGCACCAATGCTGTTTACTCGAAATGTGAAGCCATATTTCTCATAAGGTGTGGTATTCTGCTTGGTATTCTTCTTACTTTGTCTTCTCAGCTGTAGGACTTCGTATTGGGTATTTTTTGCAAATTTTTTCTTCTAGAAATGGCGTGTTTGAACGAGGAAGAGATTCTTGAATGTCTGTATTCTGTCCCTGAAAATGAGGATGATTTAGAAGATTACGACGAGGATGCAGCAGAGGAGCTTACCCGCCTTGAAGTAACGAATAGTGGATGTGATGAAGGGGATGGGGCATTTGCTGTATCAGTGGATATTTCAGAGGAAGGAACTGAACTGGACCGTCAGAGCAGCGATACATCAGAAGACAAAAGCGATAGCGTCTCATACCTCGAGAGAATAACCAGGGCCCTTGACCAAAATCCAGTTATATGTCCTGACCTCACTTAAGAAGACTCAGAAGTGGACCATCTTCTCTCCATTCTTACAGAAGAAATACTGGAAATTATTCGGGACCAGACAAATCTCTACGCAACACAGGAGCATGAGACACGATTTGGAGAGCAGGTAGTGAGAATGACCAGTTGTAACTGGAAGCCCATGATGGTGGAGGAGATAAAGACATTCATAGCAATACATATATTGATGGATATTCACACGCTGCCAGACCTGCAGCACTACTGGTCCAGTGACAACCTCCTTGGTGTTCCCGCTGTTGCTAACCTAATTACTAACACCAGGTTCAAGAAACTGACTGAAAGTATTCATTACAATGACAATACAAAGGCGGTGCCAAGGGGTGAAGCTGGCTATGACCATCTTCACAAACTGCGGCCGATAATCGATGCTCTGAATAGCCACCTGAAAGAAATGTACATCCCATCGAGTGTCATGGCAGTCGATGAGAGCATGGTACCATTCAAGGGCCGTTCATTGATGAAGCAGTACATGCCGATGAAACCAGTCAAGCGTGGATACAAAGTTTGGTGCCTGGCTGACTTCAGAACTGGATTTGTTAGCCAGTTTGATATATATTCAGGGAGAAGTGACACACAGGGGCATTCTTCATTTTTTCTTGGTGACAAATACGTTCACTCCCATAAACTTATTGCATTCGACAATTTTTTCACTTCATGTTAGCTTTCATATCAGCTCTTGAAAACATTGAACCTAAATGCTCTTTATGCCGTGGGTATGGTTAGAGGAAGCAGGAAGGGGCTTCCAGATATTCTCAAGAGAAATGATCAGATGCAGCACAGAGAATTCATGTTCCGGACCAAAGGATGTGTGGCAGCAATAAAGTGGCAGGACAACAAACCTGTGACAGTCCTGTCCATGTACCACAATCCCAAGCAAGTCACTTCGGTTAAACGAAAGAACAGAGATGGTACATCATCGATTATTCCTTGCCCCGCCGCAGTTGCAGAGTACAATTCAATAATGGGAGGAGAAGATCGCTTCGACCAGAGACGAGAAAGATATGCAGTTGGGAGGCTCTCAGTCAAATGGTGGCGCCGTCTGCTTTACCTTCTCATTAACCCTGCGATTGTGAACAGTTTTATAGTGGAACTGCAACAACGGTGGTCATCGTGACCAACTGTCGTTCCGGCTTAATCTCGTTAGGCAGCTGACAGTCGGCCGCCAGATAAAAAAGGAGGGGCAGACCAGATTTTCTCACAAAAAACAAGCCGGGCGTCAGCGGGGTACCTGACAACGTGCGGCTACGAGTAGTTGGGAAACATTTGCCAGTTAGAACTACAAGAAGGCGGTGCAGGCAATGCAGCACAAGGAAGCACGAGGCTCGCACAAACATTACGTGCAGCCATTGCAAGGTACCTTTGTACGTTCACCCATGCTTCAAGAAATTCCATCGACAGTAACTCCTAAGTTATAAGAAGGTTTTGAACATGAAATGCGTGTTTCGAGTTTCTCTACAGCTTTTGTCTGAAACGTTTTTCATTCTAAGAAGAATTGAGTGAGATATGATCAAAAACCTATTTTCTTCATGTAAAGTGCCCTTTTTTTCTTGTCCGATTTTAATTACAATTTAATTTTCTCCACAAATTTTCGAAAAATGCTCAAATATAAAATTTCGTTAAAATCTGTCCATTGGGAGCCGAGTTGTTCCATGCGGACGGACAGACGGACGGACGGTTGGACATACATGAAGAAGCTAACAGTCGCTCTTCGCAATTTTGAAAACATGCCTAAAAAAATAAAAATATGTAAAATTCAGTTAAAATATAATTATTCTATCATCAGTGACTTTTCTTAAAAAATGCCTATTACTACCTATCCCACGCAGGGTTCAATTGGACAAATATGTCCCACATGCTATTTCTTGAAAAAGAAAAAACAGAAGAAGACAATAAAAATAATTCCTCATTTAGCTTTCATTCTAGTTACAGATAACTGCCCAACAACGAAAATTAAAAAAAAAAAATTAATTTGGTCACGAATGGGATAACATATTTATTGATCACTGTGTTACCATTATTATATATAATTTGTTAAGTTCTGGAACGCCATAATCAGAGGCTGACCTGCTGTTTGATGTGTCCGTACTGTGAAATTCTGGATGTGTGATTCATTGTGTATGTTGCTGCTCACCTGAGCAGACATATGTATTCACTCACTCTGAAAGCTTCATATCATATGTACTTCCTTCTTGTCAGATGATGATGGAAGAAATGAAATTGACTCCCAATGTACTGGAGGCAACAAGCAGAGATGGGCTGAGTCAAAATCTTGAAGTCCTCCAGAAGGAGTTAACATTATGTGAGAAAGCACTAGCTCAGTATTTGGAAACCAAACGTCTGGCCTTTCCTCGTTTCTACTTTGTGTCATCTGCTGACCTCCTTGATATACTGTCCAATGGAAATCAGCCAAAGACTGTTGCGAGGTACATGCATGCTTCATATAGTGACTTAAATTTTACATTTCTATTGATATGAAAGCCACATTCAGTTCAAAAGTTAGACATTATTTTCTGGACAACAAATGTGTTGTTATTTTCCTTTGTATTTACTTGTAAGAATTCTAATCAAAGTTCAGGTTTCTTTTGTTTCTTTTCATTTTTTTATATGAAATTAAATTGGATTTTTTAACAGAGAATAAGTTATGTTCAACTTTTCAATAAGAGTCAATAGTTGCTATTAATTTTTGGCATGAAGGTAATGAGTGTATTTATTATAAATAACATACAATAACTTGTAGTTTATGAGAGAAATTGAAAGTTTGTTATTGTTGATAGAAGCCAATTAACCATACAAATTTTAAGAATTCTGAATATAGCAACTCAAGAAAAAGTTGAAATTTAAAGTTAATATGTAATAGCATATATTAACCTACCATTTAACGAAATAATTAGTCCTTATTAAAGACTGACTTGAATAACATGATTGGTGGAAGTATTCTACTTATTATTTTATGACTGGCATGAACTGGGCTTCAAAGTATGGCAAATGTGGTTCTTTTTCAGACACCTGACCAAGTTGTTTGACTCCATGGCACACCTCAAACTCAGCACAGATACAAATGGCACACCGGAGAGGAAAGCACAAGGCATGATTGCTAAAGATGGTGAATACGTGGAGTTCAGCCATGAGACTGACTGCAGTGGGCCAGTATGCATCATCTGTGAATATTTGAAATTTTGAGCTAAACACCTCTTGTTATTTCTGTATGTTCCAACATCATTTTGTAGTATGCCTCATGATCTATCTAAATCCTACCAATGGTCTTCCTTTTATATATAATATCCATTCCCAGACTGTATGTAGGTGATGGAATCTTGCTTTTGATTTGTTTAATCTAAATGTTTTTAAACAGACTGATGCATGTACTTTGAAGGATATATCAGTTTCTTTTACAATACTCCCATGCTCAGCCTGGAGTTATAAACAGATGCGCAATAAGGTAAAATTTCTTAAATTGGTGAAGATATATAACAGTAGTATGATTAAAGTTCTACTTGTATGTTAACCCTGGGAGTAGCAACACTTGTTAATTATGCGTATTGGACCGTGCATCATCTTGATATTTGAATAAAGGTTGACCAACTAGATGACACTTGCTTTATTATATATTGCTCAACATGTTTCAGACATTAATACGTCCATCTTCAGGAGCT
>Ga0136643_10014115_pt1 | contig 11972 bp, 7 predicted proteins | sample TergutLab28metaG_FD_96883 | JGI IMG/M metagenome (GOLD analysis project Ga0136643, IMG submission 96883) | Labiotermes labralis P1 segment gut microbial communities from Petit-Saut dam, French Guiana - Lab288 P1 (version 3) (version 3) | ecosystem: Host-associated > Arthropoda: Insects >...
ACGAGGCTGAGTGGACCCCGTTCCAGACCCACTACTACTCAGGAAATCTGGTAGCGCCGGGGATCGAACCCGGGACCTCTGTATCTGTAGCCAGAAACTCTGACCACTAGACCACAGAGGCGGCCAAGGAAACTAATTAGACATACGATATAATGGAATTAAAGAAAAAATTAGGGTGGATGTGCAAATAGAAAGACAAAGGAAACGTGGTATGTAAATAGTAAAAAAGAGCATCGTTATTAACAGATGTAAGCCAATTCCCAAGCAACCCCTACGTCCCTGTTGTCGATAACGGAATGCTAGACCGTTACATTTGTCTTTGAAAGCTACACTTCACCGGAAGACGGTCTCTCCTATATCTGAAAGCAATTTAAGCAACATTCCTTCAATTCCAAGTGCACCGCAAACCACGCGTCTAATTCTCTTTCTCTCCTGTAGTTGGAAGGACTTGCTGTTTAACGGTTTTGTGGACGAACCGCCTGCGCTACGCATGCTAACAGGATGTGAGTTAAGGTGATTTATTAATCCAGTTTGCAAGCTAATTGAATTAGTTCGAGCCTATGCAACGATCTTCATTTGTTAGCCACAGTCCTCCACTTCTCTCGCCCTCTTTTGGCGGGATATTGCTGTTTAGTCCCTACAAACATTTTATTTACCACGGTCATGACCACGGGTTTGGAATTTGAGAGTTCCACTCTAGCAGAACATCATAAAGGCGAATATGAACAATTCGGTACACAAATTTCGAAAACATTATATTTTATCAGTCATTGTTGTTGTATCAGTTAAAAGTTTAAACCACTGCAGCTTAGTTCAAAGGTCACGTCGTAATAACAAATCTGATCTTACACGAAAAGGAAGGTAAAAGAATAAGTGAGAGACGGAAGATTCGAATGAACTGGGATGTTACGCCGTATCGACTGGAAAATATTCGCCGACGTTTCGAATTACCGCAATACCTTATTTGCCTTGGTGAATTCTCGCAAGTGAGAGAAACTTCTTTTAGCGGAGTAAGATGCGTTTTATGATACTAATAGTGTACTTCAACACAACTGTTTGCTGTTGTGCTGACGTAATCTATTGATATCAATAATAAGTATCCAAGCACATCGTGATGCCTCCATTCAAGTTCGCAGCTGGAATAACATGCGCCACTTTAGAGAATGGTCCCTAGATTTTGATTGGCCGTCATTCTGATTAGGTTCGTTTGTAAGTGGAGAAGGAAGTGTTTTGAAAAGCAGCGTCTTGAAACTAAAGGCCCAGATTTTTTTTGTTTTGTTTTCCCATTAGTGATAAATTTCATAATTTGGAAAGAAGGTTATGCGGTCTCCACAGCTCTGGGACAAATTTTGATAAATCTAAACCTGGAGGGTTTTATGAAAAGCGTTCAATAACAACTTGGAATTTGGGACAACACAAATGAAAGCCAAGAAAACCTGTGTTTAGATGATCGGTGGCAAGACCTTCCGAACAATACCGAATTATATCCAGCACTCCAGAAACAAAATCTAATGCAAGTGTCTACAAGAGCTGTAAGGAGTGAAGTTGATTGTTTATTTGAATAATGCTTAAAAATGTGGTTTCTCTCATGACACAAAATTACGCCTTTACATAGACTAAACGATTAGTATTGTTTAGGTAATTAATCGCTTATCATTCTGAGAATCGTAAGTCTTTAGCCGCATTCGGTGGTATAAATACAGAGGTTTTGATTGCTGAATCAGTGCTACATATAGGTTAGTTACTGAGGTGCTCGCAGGGTCTCAGCACTGTCCGTGCATCTCCTTTCATACGAATAAGTAAAACTATTTTTTTACTGAACACGGTAAGACCACGATCTATATTTTAGCACTCCTGCTTCATATTAGGCACGTGACCTTTTCTAACCATGGACCGGAGACTAACTTTCTGAGTATTCCTTGGTTTCAAGCATTCCCTCCATGAAAACTGCATATCAGACCTGAATTAATTTAATTGCATTAACGTCTTGTTTAATTTACATAATATAGAGTCGAGTGTTAAGATTCGAAATCAGGCTGTCGTGGCCGAATTTCATTTAGGTCTACAATTATACAGTGTAAACCAACAAAATGCAAATTTCCTAAATTAATATTTTAATTTTTAATTTTTTATGTCTTCTACATGTTTCGAATACGAGGGTTCATTTTTAGGAAGACTGTTGTGTATGGTACAGTGTGTTTCCCATGCATCAGTATAAACAGTCTTATAGGTAGAAGACTGTCTTCCTTACTCTTCTCTGGTCCAGGGATAGAAACTGTAATTACGGTAGTGCAAAAGGGATGTCAGAATCTTGCATGCACAATAAAAACGGAACAAAGTTCGATCTTGTAACCACATCGATTTAGCAGGTCAAAATAATATGCGGTCTATATGGAGCGTTTTTCTGTGCTGAAGATTTGTGTCCTTGATTCCGCTATGAAGGGCTGCGTTATATGAAATCGTATTGCCAACATAACAGGACGGGGATATCTGAATATAGGGCTATTATTTGTTATGACTGTAAGAGCTGTCGTGAGTGGCAACACCTCCGACTTGCGATCAATAAATGCTTGGTTTTTAAGCTAGACCGATCCACTTGTACAATACTGACAATGTCTTTGCGGTTTCTCTTAGATCTTTCGGGAAATTCCTGAGAGAGTACATTAAATTAGATCTGAACTGCTGCTTTAAACATCTTTTCTATTTTATTAATGCTGGATTATTTGGCTTTAGGCCTACGACCTGAGTTACTAATAGCGTCATTAAGGAAATGAAAAGTGCAGTGCAATATTTCAACTTCTAATTCTGAAAGTAAATGTTTGCTGATCCCGGGGGCTGTGCGGTCTAAGGAATGGGTCTGCGGCCGATCGCTTACTGGGATTGCGGGTTCAAATCGCGCCGAGGCCATGGGTGTCTGTCCCTTGTGAGGGTAGCGTGTTGTCAGGTAGAGGTCACTGCGGTTGGCCGATCCACATCCCTACCGTTTGTATGTGTGTGTGTGTGTGTGTGTGTGTGTCACTGAGTGTGACCAAGTACAGCATTAGCCCTTACACGCACAATGAGTAGACATAAAGATGTCAGAATAAGAAAGAAAGAAAGAAAGTTTAAGACCTTTAGGTATTTGTTAGGGTACGCTGGAATCTTAGTATGCTCATTGAAATATCTACGTTTGTGTGTCACATAAAAACGCGAACATGTCCCTAGTCGGATTCGAGCTGGGAGATCTCACCGTTCGAACTGTCCCCAAAATTGTGTTTTCCACAGTCACTGGAACAGCCGTACAGGTACTACATTCATGTTCTTATTTCATATTGTGATATTGTGGTGTATGACAACGTGTAGTCTAAGGTCGAAGCATGATTTTTCCTCCCTAAATATAAGTGTCTGGCTACAATATAAACGTCGTCATATACCATAAGACAATAAACTTTTGAACGACCATAAGTGTCTCACGTAGCCTGCTGCTTTGAGTTAGAACCTATGTTTAATAGGAAATTGCGTTGAGATCCCACCGGGTGGTTCTCCACCCCTGCTTCCCTGTCCATATGACTGGTGTGATATACGAGACATTGATCGTTATTGGAATCCTCTCAGTGGAATTTTCTTTCGGTTAGATTATTCGCCGTTTCTTGAATAGACGCAGGACGCGAAGAGGTGGAACCTTATTTCCTAACAGGGGTGGAAATAGATTATGGGCCTATATAATGCTTTTTAAGTTGAGAATACTGAAGTTTAAATTCGTGTATCCTCTTCTTTGTTATTCCTTTAGAATGAGACAGAAAAGAGAATTGTGAGTGTTTCTAACAGCATTTTCATGGTAGCATAAAAGGAAGAGGGAGGCAGTACAGTTTGAGGCGGAATTATTCATTTTGTAATTCCGTAACAGAGAAGCTCGGATTTGTTTCTGATAGAAAGAAACTTCAGACAATACATTGGCAGGGTTGGAAGTGTGAGGGGGAAGAAATTGCCATTAAGAAAGTGAACATCTTTCTTCTGTTCCATTTTCAAAATCATATTAAACATAAAAAAGGAAGAATAAGATTGGCTGCTTTGAAATCCTACGTTAAGTCTGTTTGTGTTTCATAGAAGGATGAACGGATTTCTTATTATGTTTATTGTGAGTGTGTTATTATTCGATGTCATGGAATATACTGATTCTGATAAGTATTTAAATTTGTCTAACATAAACATGCAAAATAATATCTAAATATGGCAGAAATGCTCACGTTCTGTCAGGTTTCGTAAGCAGTACACTATCCAGTCCATACCTTGTGCATCCTACCACTTTAGTGTATACTTAAAACTGTCTCTTCAGACACAGTTTCTATTCACCCTTGTACTTTAGTGCACACCTAAAAATCTTTTCACAATCACAGTTTGTTATTCACCTAAGAATTTCAGTGAACACCTAAAGCTTTCTTTACAAACTCACTATGCTCTCCACCCTACTAATTTAGTGTACACCTAAACCTGTCTCTACAAAACGTTTGTTATTCACCCTGGTAATTTAGTGTACACATATAAATCTTTCCACTCACAGTGTGTTATTTACACAAGAATTTCAGTGAACATCTGCAGCTCTCTCTACAAACTCACTATATTCTCCACAATACAAATTTATTGTAAACCTAAACCTGTCTCTACAAACACAGTTTGTTATTCACCCTAGTACTCTAGTGTACACCTGAAAATCTTTCCACTCACAGTGTGTTATTTACCCAAGCATTTCAGTGAACACCTGCAACTCTCTCTACAAACTCACTATACTCTCCACCCTACCAATTTAGTGTACACCTAAATCTGTCTCTACAAACACAGTTTGTTATTCACCTTAGTACTTTAGTGTACACTAAACAATCTTTCCTCAAACACATTGTGTTATGTACCCAAGCACTTAAGTGAACACCTAAGACTGTCTCTACAAAGACACTGTACTATTCAGCCTAACACTTTAGTGTACACCTAATGCTATTTCTACGAATACGGCATGTTATTCACCCTATAACTTCGGTGTACACCTAAAGCTTTCTCTATTAACACTACCAATTTTGTGATTATCCAACGATGTCTCTAAAAACACAATACGTAATGCACCGCAACACTTCAATTTATACCCAAATCTGTCTTTACAAATACAGTATGTTATTCCTTTACCGCTGTAGTGAAAAGACTGAAATTTCCATGATTTTTTTCCCTTAAGTTTAAGTGGAAAGAACTTCTTGTTTGGCTCCAAAGCTAGTGTTTTCCAGGCACTACAATTTTCATGGCAGATGAATCCTGTTTATTGGTATTTGATAGTACATCTAGAATGGGATGTCGGCCCATTAAAGCACCTTTATCTCCATAGGACAAGTTCAGGAGAAACGCATACATATATCTGTGTCTAGAGCAAGGTTAAAAGTACGATTCCACGAGATCGCGAAGGTTCCTGTCCGTGCTTGGCACAGGACCCTCTAACTCCACGTACTCTGCTGTCTGATCTGCTTCCGAGATAATTTTTACTTTCCAAATGCTTTATGCTTTTCTTATTCCTATTTCATTGTTTATTGCCCGCAGTATTCGGGCTAACGTGTATTGAAAGGTAGTATGCTGTCCTTGTTTTCGTTTTAGATATTTGTGTTGCTTGTAAATGGAGTCGTTTATATATTTTCCCCAATTTTTTGCGTTCTCGTTTCAAAGAAAATCCTGTTACTTACAAATATTTAAGATAAATTCGTTTTCCTAAGAGAAATTCAGCTAAACTTTTTCCTCTTTAATAGTAATATCAATATACGCCCATACTCGACACTGTGATGAACTGAAGAATAAAAACCAACTAGATGCTTCTTATTATTTTATTGTACTTCTTATAGGCTCAACATGTTTCGGGCACTATTATGCCCAGCATCAGGAGCTCGCGACTATAGTGTTGATTACCACACGGGCTGCAGCCCGGACACTACTCCAGCGTAATCGCACCTAACCTCCAACTACAGCAAACCAAGAACGAAACGACCAATGTGGTAATCAACACTATAGTCGCGAGCTCCTGATGATGGGCATAATAGTGCCCGAAACATGTTGAGCCTATAAGAAGTACAATAAAATAATAAGAAGCATCTAGTTGGTTTTTATTCTTCAGTTATCGCAATAATGCACGGTCCGACACACATCAACTGTGATGAACGTCTCGCTTTATTCGTTTAAGTACCCAGGGAAGGAGGAAGAGGTGAATAAAACTTTACTTGCCTTAACCAAGTAACATGCTTGATTTATGCTAATTGTGACGCATTATAATTAGACCGAGACTTCTTCCCGTCAGCCTGATAGGATCGTAAATCGCTAAGAAACGACTTGGAGGCACCCTTCGTAACATTACCATCACAGGAAAATCGCGACGCTTGTATCCAGTAATCTGCCTGTGTGAAGCACTGGAGTTGTTCTCACAAACCCGGTTTTGGCCGTCATAAGTGCTAAGATCCTCTACAGAGTATAGAGTTTTATCCTACCGGTTTCGGAAGAATGACGTGTAACACGCAGCGGCATTTCAAGTATAATTCGTGCACGTGCCTGAAGACACGAACCGACTGCATGGGGTAGACGCCTTTGTAAGAAGCTCTTAGTTCCTTACATATTGCAGAAACTCCCCTAAAGTTCATTACTGTTTTCACCACAGATTACAGTTAATATCTAGCCTCAGGTAGTCTAATCCATCCTTCACCTTTTTTCTTTATGATGCATTGTAATGTTCTTAGATCAAGGTCTGGATCTTTCAAGCGGTTTACTTCCCGTTCGAAATGGTTCTTGGGGATCTATAGCAGCTTATCTGTTCAAGAAATTCATGTAACGTGAAATTTAATCATCTTACGTACAACAACAGCAATTAGACCATACTCTGTGCCAGAATGAATACAGTACGCAGTCTCAAACCGCATTTATTTCAGATCTGTTTTCATATGATCTTTCTTCCTGTATGAAGTGACAAAGTCCACTACAAGTTGGTTTATTTCGCCGGATATTCGCACATTCCAGCTGCAGAATATAACTACACGCCATGTCATTATTCAAATCCTAATGGTCCTCTCGATGCAGAATTTAGAATTTGAGTCTGTCATGGGGTCACGGTCCTTGATGCGCCATACGTTAGCCTGGTGACCAAAGACCGCAGGATGTTAACCAGAATCTCGCAAACTTTGGTCGGTCACCAGGACTTTCTCATTTCGTAGCATCCCTGTGTAAATGCTGATGTGACTTCGTGTGGTTGCCTTAATAATGAGACATCTTTGACTGAAGTTGTCTCAGGGGGTTTTCTTTTCAGAAAATTCAGCCTACCAATTTATGTTCTCAGCCTTTCCTGCTCTTATGTGGATTCTAAAGATTGGAATATAAATGTTATAATTTTACTTCTTCCTGTTTGTTGATATTTTACTTAGTTTCTTACCACATCAGGAAAACTGAAATTGTGGGTGTCTGAGAAGTTGAGGGAGAGTTTAAACCTCAGATAAGAGAGTAATTGAAAGATGGAGAAGGTAAAGTAATGAAAATATTGTTATATTTACAAGTCGCTTAAGATTACAAGGGCGATTAAGTCAAAGATAATGAGATGAGACTAGCGCGAAGCACATTTGGCAAGAAGAATAAATTTGCCCGAACTTGGAGTCGGAAAATCTGGGGGGAAAAAAAAGGGAACCACATGGGAAAGCTGAGTTAAGGTCGGAATGTAGTAAAGTGGATATTAACCCTTTAAATGCCGAATTAAATCCCACCTGCCATTTGCTGGCATTAATAGGAGCTCACCATATTCTCCACTTTAGCGGGTTAAGGGTTAAAATAATAGTATTGAATGTGTATGTGTGTTGGAGGGAATGCGGAGGGAGTTAGTGTTATTCTGAATATTGACCAGTGTTAAGCTCTTTTATGCTCGTTTATGAAACTTTGTTTTTGATAAAAAGCGAGCAGTTCCTTGACAAAATGTAAGGATGTAAATTTTGAGGGAAATTCCTGCAGCTTGACTCCGCTTTATTTTTTGGTTAGTTACAATTTTCGGTTTGTCAGTTTAGGGTATAACGTTCATTCTCCCCTTGTACTGGTAACAGAAAATTATGTGATGGACAGGAACTGTTACACTCTTTATGCTGTGTAATATGCAAAATTATTCAATTGACTGCTAGATGAAATGAAATGACACTCCTGCAGTCGTGGGGTATATCGCTGTTATGAAAGAAAACTTTTGTTGAGAAAAGTATTTTAAACAAAGCTGGATCTCTGGTTTATAAACATTTTGAGAGCATTCAGCATAGAGAAACTGAGCAGGTGTTTCGAATAAGATATTGACTTCTTAGTTTCTACGTATTTTGTGAACATTTTCTGAGGAAGATGACTTTTTTAAATATTTACAATGCCGTTGAAATTAAGGTTCTCCATTAACGCATAACGAAGCCTTAAAAACATCTGGAAGTTCTCTGCTTCTTTTTTGACTCGTCGAAATTGCTGGCTATATTAATTTGTAGCAACATTTATTTTGACTGACCTAAATTTTTCTTCAACAGCGATTAGCTTTTCACGCCAGCACATATTCTTCAGTCCGTCACACATTGCGTATTTTACGAGGTACGTTAATTCAGCCGCATATACACAGCTAAAAGCGGCCTCGTAATGTCGTGGGCCTGACAACACTGTCGCATTCTTATCCACTGTGTGTCTAGCTACAACTCACATGGTTAAACCGTCAGCTTATGCTATAGTTTGTACGGATACTGCAAAATCGCAGTTACACTTAAGATGTTTCATAGGTTCTCTCGGCAATGTACGAAGTTGTAATGCCGACGGAATCATAGGTATCATTTAACTGCTTCGAGAAGACTACCATTTTGCTTGTCATCGACTATATTAATCTTTTGGCGCCGGAATTATTTTTTTTAAATTTTAACACGCCCTGTATATAAAATGTGAATAATACAGGAACCAAATATGTTAAAATTATGAAACAAACTGCATTTTGAAGAGAAAAAAACGGAGAGTATATACCATGTTTAAAATATTCAGTACCTATATTTGTTGAATAAGTATAAAAAAATGCAACTTTAGAGGTTAGCGGTGCGGTACGACCACTATAGTTGACATTAGGCGTCTAAAGGTTAATTACTTCACTACGAACTCACTATCACAAAATCCAAGTGAATTATAACAGGCAGGTGCTTTTGGATTTTTTACTGCCATATTCGGTCAATGTAGTACGTTATAGAGAAATGTTTTTCACTGAAAAATATTTTACACTAAATATTCTGCTTTCTGTGCACGCTGTTGAAACTTCTCCGCTTCTGTCATTTTTGCATAGAGGAGATCAAGTTTGAGACGCTTATAGTTCCGTAGCTTGTAAAGTAGTAAGGAACCCAAAGTATTTTTTCACCGTGTTCGTAATATGACACTTTGTGTCACGCATGCAGGCCATACTTACAGAGAGTTCCTTTAAAATTACTTCTAGCATTCTTCTTATCCTGGCCTATAACTTAATAATTGCAGCAACATCCCATCCTCTTCTGCCTTTTGAATTAATTTTTACCTCTTGTCTTTTGATCTTGTGAGTTTAATGACATTTGAGGCGTAGAAATCATGAAGTGTAATTTCTTAGTTCTCCTGTCCTCGGTACTTTCCTGTTAAACTTCGTCAAACTGTCCTCAGGGTGAGATATCAAGTTTCAAACCCATGCAAAAGAGCAGATAGACGTATAATTTAATTTCTGTGCCATATATTCCATGAAACTGCTGGTTTGAATATTAATTTCGTTTCCATTAGTACTTTTATGTTAGTGAAAGATGAAGGATTGACTTTGTGGCCCAGTAAATGTCTCGTCCTCGTGAAGGATTACTCCATTATTTCAATTTCAATACTACATGAAATTTATTGGTCGGCTTCACGTCCCAGTTGCGTTACGAAACTTAGTTCGAAGAAAGGGTCCCTGGCACCGGTCACATGGCAGAATGAGTGGAGCGGGCCACAAAAACGGCGTGGAAAAATGGATGACAAAGAAATGTTCCACTAAATCGAAACCGAAACCGAATTATACAGAGGTCCGGCTCGTAGCGTAGAGTCTACACCGACAGAACTAACCGGGCTAAATATTTACATTAATAACTACACTTTTAATGTCACATTTTTTACAATTTACTGAGCGTTTATACTCAAAATATCATTTATAAAATCCACGCTTTTATAAACCAGTTAGCGATAAGCAATGAATGGAAAATGTTGGTTCTGTTTCCTCGGTTTTGTATATTTCGTCGTATTGTCAGTACGGTATTGGTGCATGCTGTAAATCAGCAGAAAAGCATTGTTCTATGTTGCAGTATAGGCTATTATACAAACTGCAGAGAACAATTTGTATTAATCCCGCGAATACCATTGCAATTGAGCTGCAAATGATGATAATGCCCTATTGATATTGGCTAAACTGTTGTATACCATCACTTACGACTATTTGATTGGAATTACGCGGACTACCAGCAGTGTCCCTTTTCCGAGTGTTCTGGAATTCGAAAATCTCTCCACAGATCGGAATTCAAATTCTCGGGAATTATCTGGTATTTCTCATTCAAAATAGTTCTTGTTGGAACTGTGAGAATTTATTTTAAAGAAAAGGTTTTACTAATAAAGATTATTGAATCCAGAATCCTTCCGCGGTGAAAAGGGATGTTGAAAATTAAGAGCTACTTTCCTTTGGCACAAAAAATCTAAGAGTACAAAAATAATATCAAGTTTTATTATTGTGCAATACAAGCTTTTTTGAAGGACTGTGCTGTGAAAATTAAACGTACTCTTCTTTCGCTCAAATTTTGCCTTGCCTCCATTTCTTGGACGTGAGATCGATATGTTTGATTACGGATTTGCCATGGTTCGCTGAAGTGCGGTTGTGTTCTTAGTTCGTAAGCTGATTGTGTAATCCTTTGCAGACTACATGCTAGAATTCTTGAAAACCTTTTTTTCTTTTAGTGGGGTTGTGAATGGCTACCACAAACGCTGCTAAAACTGCTTAACCTGTACGTCGGTAATTCGATTATACACGCTTGCCCCCTCTGCTTTAAATGTGGAGAAGTTTGAGAGCTGTTCGTGTGGTTGCTCTCTGTTCTGCTGGTCTTAGTATAACGTTGACTTTGCTCTTTCCTTTCAACTCAGTTAATGAAATGTACTTAAAATAATGTCATCGTGCACGTTCTTGTTTTGTTTCTTGAACAACATCACACCTAAGACAGTGATACTAATAACATAAACACTACTATGATAGGAACTTCTGTCACCAATGCATGAGAGACCGTTCGGTCCAATATATTATTTTGTTCCCGTCTGTTGTCAAAAAAGTGAATATTAAAATACCCTAAAGCACAATTTTACCTGTGTGTTATATTTATTTAAACCTTAGTTTCTCACATTTGGGGGAAGAACCGGGGATGCTTGTAACAGGGTGCTGAGGAAGATATTTGGAATGCAGTGGGCGGCAGTAACATGAGGCACGAGAAAATTGCGTAATTAAGAACCAAACGATTTGTATTCCTCTCAACACATTATTATGGTGATGAAATCAAGTGGTATATGATTGGCAGAAAATGTGGCATACGTAAGAGGGATGAGAAATGAATACAGGATGGCAGTGAGAAAACATGAAGGAAAGCGACCGCTTTGAAGATCTATGGGTAGGCTGGAATATGATATTGAAAGATACCTTCAATGAACAGGCTGCGAGGGTCCAGGAGAGGGACAAGTGACAGGCTGTTGCGAAAACAAAAAAAAAAAAAAAGATTATTTAGTGCAAAACCAAAATTACTAACGAGTGCAGTACTTTTAACATACATAGGTCCGTACATCGCTCAAACATTAGCAAAGAAAAGAAAAAGATTGTAGATCTCGGTGCAAAATTTCTCACTAGAACAAAACTTTTAAAATTCATAGGTCCGTACATCGCTCATACATTCGCAGAGTACAGTACTGTACGTTGTAAT
>Ga0136643_10014121_pt1 | contig 11970 bp, 7 predicted proteins | sample TergutLab28metaG_FD_96883 | JGI IMG/M metagenome (GOLD analysis project Ga0136643, IMG submission 96883) | Labiotermes labralis P1 segment gut microbial communities from Petit-Saut dam, French Guiana - Lab288 P1 (version 3) (version 3) | ecosystem: Host-associated > Arthropoda: Insects >...
ACTGAAACATGTAGGACCATACACAGTAGAATAATAAAATTGACTGAAACATGTAGGACCATACACAGTAGAATAATAAAATTGACTGAAACATGTAGGACCATACACAGTAGAATAATAAAACTCTACAGTGCAGTTATGTTGCAGTTATTTGGAATAAAACAGAGGTTAATTGTGTGACTCATGCATATGTTATATAGCCTAAGGTTTGTTGTGAAAAAATTTGAGAAATTGTCCGTGTCAAATCTATATTTTGCGGATTTATTTTGGGAGTAAGGAACCTGGCTTCCTGTAAGAAGGTACAGAAATGTTAAATTTGAGACTGACCAGGTTCATTGCAGATATTTTGTGTATGTGAAGACCAGTCTTATAATGTAGTTGGAACCTGCATGCTGTTAAATCCATCTGGCACTCTTCTTATCATAATCCTGTCATTGGGGTATCAGATATCATCCTACAGATGCCTTCCCTTCTACAGCTCATAAATAAAACAGCTGTGCACTACTGAGGTGGGCAATGGCTATGGCAATCAGTGAACCTCAACAACAAACATAATGTTTTTCTTCTCATCCATTTGTAGCAGATGTGCTTCAGAACATTTCCAGCTGCTGATTTGTATAAATATTCATTACTTGCAGATCAAAAGATGAAGAAATCGATCTTGTGCCAGTGGAAGAGTTTTATAAGGAAGCACCCGAATCACTTTCACGTCCAGTGAGTAATTATGCTTATAATTGAAACTTTTAAAATATCATACATGTAGTTCATGTCATTAGATTGTATGTATTTCCATGTTCTGTGATAAGTCTCAAATTTTGCAAAAATTTCAGCCTCTGTGCTGTCATCCATATCATTCCCAGGTATTCTGATAGGCATGTTTATCATATGTCCAGTCATTAGATGGATTGTAGTTCGGAGAGCTGTGTTCCATATCAGAGTTTGCAGACGCACCTCTAGTCATTTTCCCAGTACATAAAAATATGCAGTTTGTGACAAATTTAATTTGAATCTATTGATTTTATTAGGATGTACATGTTGGACATTTTCTTTTATGTCACAAAAGCTGTGTAATGCATTAAATGTTATTATCCCTTGAGTGCCTTACATCATATGTACCTGTCATGCATTGTGATGCTCAATATTTCAAATGTCAGGTGCAGATGACAGTATTTAATGGCCCTCCTTATGCACTTGGCATTTAGTTCTGGCATCAGAGGGTTAATCAGTGGACTTTTTGTGATGGCTGTAATATGTACATTTTTCCTCTGTGTGTGTGTGTGTGTGTGTGTCTGTGTATACTATTTTCACAGATTTTAAATGTTACCAGTTGATAATCATAATGTTTGAAATTCAAGGTAACTGATGTATTTTTTTTATGTAAGACTGTTGGTGGCACTTACATTGTCCTTGTATGTAGGATGTGACACAACATGATACTCATCAGCTGAAGTTAGCACGACTGGAATGGGAACTGGAGCAGCGCAAGCAGTTGGCAGTTATGTGTCAGAAATTGCAGGCAGCAAAAGAGACTGTGGCCAAGGAGATACAAAGTAAAAGAGAAAGACTGGACAACCTAACACCACGTCTGAAAAGTATACTTGAGGTATGTTTTTAATTTCCTTTATTTATTTGCAGAGGAGGCATAGGATATTATTGAGATGTAGTGCCAGATGAAAATCTCAGACATGCTGATACTTATGATGCCATCCCAGTATTTGTAAAGAGTTTACATGATTTGTGTAGTTGTATCTTCACAGAAGGCAAGATTAATTTTTTTTATTTTTTTAATTTCATGTTAAAAATGGGGGAGGGGCTGTTTTGTAACTGTATGCTATGTTAGAAATATTCTCTGTGAATATTTTACTGAAAGACTGAAGATATATGGGTCAGGGAGGTTGTCATTCATGCATTCATTTTATATTCAGGTAAATGCAGTATGTTTATGGTGTAAATGTTTGTGTGATGTGGTTTCTCCCTTTGTCTGGCATTTTGTGTAACAAAGTGTTGATAGTGTGGTTCTTGGACAGTGATGCTGTATTGTAGATTGGTTGTCCTTTTTTCATTTTGCTTCAAGAGTGCATACAATGGAGGCAGTCACTATTCAGTAATCTTAACAGTTGCCAGGTCCTTTTGTGTGTAATATGTGTGCCAGAACCCACATTAGTAAAAGAGGACTTCATGTTCTTTATACACTGATCATTCAAGTTAAGACTGAAGTATGAAACTGTGATTTTATCTGTTGCTGTGTGAGAGTAGAATACTGTGTTGTTAGGCTTTTGCTAGAATGCAGTTACATTTCAGAGGATAGTGCTGTGAAGATTTGTGTTTCTAAGAAAATGGAAAGAGGATAATTGAAAAACTTTCATAATAGAGTAATTAAATCAAGAAGAAGGAGGAAAGTGGGTAAAAGGTGGACTATGTGTGAAGGAGAAGTCTATATAAATCCTGTTTTAGCTCACTAACATATAGGGCGCTTTGTAAGATAAATATTTTAGTATAAAATGGGATTTAAGACAAGTAAAAAAGGGCCCAGTGTGTGGTAAGAATATATTAAGGTATGTCATAATATTTTATTGCTACTTTAATTGTAAAAGATGTGAGTAGTTTACAGAAAAACATATTTATTGACAGACAACAATCTGATATATCATAGACTATGAGTATGTAGTTCAAGAATATACTTTAAGTCATTTTGTGGACAGTGTATGTTAATGTGAAAGAGACCATGGAACATAGTATTAAATTGGATCTTAGAAAAGTGATGTTTTGTTAGTTGTCAGTCTGTATTCAGTTGGAAGCACTGATGTGCTATAAATCTACTTGATTGTGGGATTGTGATATTGATGTGTAAGTTTTTTTAAAGGTAACAAGACCACTACAAGACTATCTTGGGTTACCCTTGGACAAGATACGCAGGCAACACCAGGCTGCCTATCACTTACCAAAACCTCTGTATGTTTTGTATGTTCAAGCAGATGCCTATAGGGAGGCATGTGGTAAGGATAAAAATTGTATATTCATCCTACTTATTTAACCATAGTGCTGTACCACCATGGGCTCTGTCACAGTGATCACTTATTCCACACTGTCCCTTGCTGTTTATATCCAGGTCTCTTAGGTCTTCCTGGACATATTTGGCTATCAGTTTCTTGATCTTTCTTTCCTCCTTCCACCTAACCTTCCATTAAAATTTTCTTGTTTGACTTGCTTATAATTTGCCATCCTTTCTATGTAAACAGTTAATTATTTTGTTTAGTGGTCATTAAGTTTAGTTGTTGGTGGATGTCCATTTTCTGTTGGTTGGTTCATATGCTTCAGTTTTCTTGATCACTTACTATTCCATAAATGCTTCTGGGTACTTCTGTTTCTCACATATTTTATTTTCTCGTCATTTTTCGTTAGTGATGTATTTCTGCTGCATGTGTAAATACCATTTTGATTACATACACACACACAGATCTGCATGCATGCTATTTTGACAAAATAGAGGATTTTTATGATCTCAAAGAGGAAAAATGTATTCCTCTACGCTAAAGGGTTGTATCCAGAGGTCCTTTAATTGCCATGTATTTAGTCTACTGTTAATTAAGAGTACTAATTCTTTTGACCCTGCTTCCAGTTGTATAAACATGTCTTTCAAGTAATATCTGTTCCAGCTTACCAAATCTGCATCTTGGGACTTCTTTGTTTGTTAAAACAGTCTTGTTTTTTGTTCATACTTAACAGGTAGGAAATGTATATACAAGTCCAAAGAAATGTTTTGGTTTTGAATTTTTCATGTTTTTGGATTCGGCAGTACTTAGTGCATTGTGTACTTAGCATCTATCTTTAATTCAGTGGCCTAAAATAATTATGGCTAAATTAATGCACACTTACGAATTATTAGTTAAATTATACATATTTGATTGTTTTGTCTGACATGTACAGATCCACTCTTGACTGTGGCTGTGAGTGGTGATGAAGAAGAAGCAAAGTCATTGAAACAGTCACTTGATGACTCAGCGGCACCAGATGAATCTGATTCAGATCAGGAGGCATGTAATTTTGTTGATGTAGACATATTTATTTGCTTATTTTAGTTTTAATTCAAATATCATATTTCATCATGTTATTCATACACTTAATTCTGGTTTCATGTATTTTAAAAATTATTTGTATCATGAAGATGACAATGAGCACTAGTTCTCCCACTTTATACACAGAGTTAATTATTATACATGCTGAGGTGGGATAAAGATTTGGTTTTATGTGCGAGTAAATTTGTTACCCTTGTGATAAAATGAAGGCAGCATGCAACATGCATTGTTATGAAGTGTTCACTTTCACTTGTTAGGATTGTGGGGACCGACAGAAGAGACATCACCGCAAGCTTTCTCGTACTGATCGTCTTGAAGAACGCAAGAAAAGACTACTCTTACGGCATCCTCTGACAGTGGATATCACCATCAAACTTAAAGGTCTGAAGTAGTTATTAACTGTTAAGTTTTGTAAAGTTGTTTTAAGGAAATTATGTCGAAATACAGTTTCTGGACAGAAACACTCTGAGATTTCAGGAGGCTATATTTTTTTAACCATTACACCTGTTTAGGAGAAAGAACTTGGAAGCCAAGATCAACTTGGTAGGTTTCTGTCAGTAAATATTCACGTAATATGACTGATGTCCGGTCAGTGACTGATTGCAACCCATCATGCACCCCAATTTCAAAAGTTAACTGTTTTAATCGCTGTATTGATATGCTGCATAAGTTTATCAAGGCCCATTACACCCAAGCACAGCCCTTATGACATAACCCCATAGGAAAAACTTGGCTATTGTCAAATCTAATGATCCTGGGGGCTCACCTACCTGACCAGTGCCCACAAAACCTGTCACTGAGTGCCGTACTAACAATGAGGCAGTGCTCCATGTTGCTGAAAATCTGCAGCTTTGTGTTCTTCCAACTGTAAATGCTGACAAGAAAAAGTTGTGGGGTTTGAGATGTGGTGATACTGGGTGCCAGGTATTCGGGCCTCTCCTTTCCTCTGTCTTGACATGTTGGATAATTTTGACCTTTTGTGATTGGAAGAAGACGAAGTTGTAAGTTTCTGAGAAGATGGAATGCTGTCCCATTCAAGCAACGTTGATTGTGATATGCTGAGTGACAGGTTTCGTAGGAAGTGGGTAGGAGGATGAGGCCCAAGCACTTTGCCTCCAAGATTACCAGACTGGATACTCTATGACTTTCTGTGTATTTTTTTTTCATCCTCCAGTTTTGTCTTAGACAGCAATAGAGCCTACATTTTATTATCAGAATTTGTCATCTTATATTAACTTTTTCAGCATTGTGACTTTTAAGGGAACACATATCTTCATTTGTGTAGTGTGTGTACCTAGTCCAACTTCATTCCAGTAGCATTTCTTTTTCCATCTTTTTTTATGCTCCCAGAAAACTCCTGTCATCATCAGTGTACAGCATATGCACATACCTCAGTGCTGTTAATTTTACCGACTTTTCTTTTCATGTTGCTAGCTTTAGAATCCTACTCTTTGAGTTTGCCCTGTATTTAATTGTATAACATTCTGCACACAATCCATTTTTGCTTCCTACATGTATGAGCAGTTTAATCGCTAATAAAGGATATGCTGTTGCAGATGGTAACAGCCTTTTGCTGAGTTTCCACTACCTGGTTCATCTGCATGTTGTAACTGTCAAGACTCGGGTTACACTCATACAGGCTGTTCACGGAGTATCAGCAGGGTGAGTCATTGCTGTATGACATTTACATAGTGATATGAATGTTAGGTGGTATAATCTCCAACATAACTCTAGAAACATACATGCATATGAGTTAGATCTTAAGATCTAGTAGGGGTCATGGATTGTGACTTGACTGTTTATATCCACCAGACATATTGGCTTCTTAACCTGTGATGTCTTCCTAAACCATGCCAATTTTTTTAAATTATAGCTCTGACCAGCATGGTTGCCATGGTGTCACCTACCAATGCCTTGCATATTTCTAGGGTATCAGTCATTAATTAATTATATTTTATTTATGTGTTATGGTTGATTTGGTCTAATTTAGTAATGACTAGCAGTTGTAGTTGGACTGTCATGTAAGTGACATGTTTTGTCTGTTGTAGGGATTTAATTGCTCCTCATAACATACTGACAGCATTATTTCCACATGATCTTGGCTTAGACAGTCCCAATGTGGCAAATCATTATCAGCTTCAATCTGTTGGGCTGGAGGATTTTGCTAGCCACATTACAGAATTGGGAATACCATTTATCTGGGCCCAACGTGTTGCTGGCCTTGACTTCATGGGTGCCAGGGCAGCTGAACTAATGGGAAGTGCACAAGACAGTAACAAGGTACCACACAGTAGAGTCTAAATGTAATACATTAGATCTAACTTTTTTGGCATTTAACAGTGATGTTTATGAGTACCAATGTTACCTTCATAATGTTTAAAAATATCTGGAATGTAACAAGTTTTTGATTAAGTTTTATTTTATTTTATTTTATTTGCAGGACACTTCTGCCACTGTGGAAGCACAGACAACTGTCAGTCAGGCGAGTGTCGAGAGTGTGATGCGGGCAATTCGTCATAGACTGAAGGCTCGAATTGCTTTGTGCAGACAGGTGCAAGCTCTTGGTAAGGGTCCTTGTAACTGTCATCAAAATTAATTTTATATTGCAATTCTAGTTTAAGTTCCTTATAAATTTAGCTGAAAATGCTAGTTTCAAATCAGAACTGTAAAACATCATATGTACATAGCCTCCTACCTCAAACATTTTCTGTTAATTTAATGTATACTAACGATATTGTGAGCAATAATTGTAACTGGGGTTTCCGTGTTGTTTTGTGTACTGTGTGTGCCATTTTATTACATGTTGCTATGTTCCTGAACACATGCCACCTGCATACCTGTTGAGTGACATGAAATTCTCATTCAGACAAACTCAGTTTCACCCCATGGTATGTGGGTGTGAATCTTTGAATAGTTCGAAGATTTTACCACTCTGTGGTCTGAAACTCTGGTTAAGCTGTTATAGCATTTGCAACCAGAAAATATCCTCATTGTTATTTGTGATGTTCTTATCTACATTATCATTAAAAAGTCTCTGATAATACATAGAACCCAAAAGTTCACATGCTTATCCCCTACTTCTCAAAAACCCACTTCATTATTCTGTCATTGCTTTCCAAGAGATTCCCACCTCCTACTTTCTATGTATGCATTTATTGTTTTACTCTTCTGAACTGCATGTTTCATATCACAGTATCTATCCGAACATTAATCACTGAGAGATATGAGGTTCTTATGGACGTGTTGCCATAAAATTTGTGTCCTTCAGAACATCTAGAACTGTTGACCAAGTGACAGAGTACATCATCACATAATCTATGAGGTGTACAAATTACATTCCCTTACCGCTTAACGTGCCATTTGTCTTCATTGCATGTTTTCATGTTCATACTTGAAGTCTTGGTTCTCTGATAGTGCAAGACTTCATATCACATACCTGTAGAATGGTAAATAATTTTTTATTCCCACTTTCTCTTTATCTTCCTTGCCCCCCCATGTTATTATTTATGCAACTGCTGTAGCTGTTTAGAAAGAACTATTCTTGCTATTGTGTAAGCTGCATTGAAACCCTCAAGGGAGTCCTGAAATTTCAATGTGCCCACCGGTGTGGAACAAAGAATGTTTTTGGTTCATTGTTAACCCTTACCCTGCTAATGTGGAGAATATGGTGAGCTCCTAATAATGCCAGCAAATGGCATATGGGATTTAATCCAGCGTTTAAAGGGTTAATTGTATTTGCATCAGAAACCTTTGGCAGGAAAGGCACAGATTCTTTTAGGGTTAATTTGTCTTTCACAGGTTATTTGTAAGGTTATTTAGTTTTATACACTGGCAAATAGAGTAGATGAAATGATAATCTCATTTGTACCAAGAAGAATTTTCTAAAGTGTGTTAATAGTTTCTTCACTCTGTAAACTTGTATGAATGCAGGGAGTGGTAATATTGAAGAAATGAAAAGTTTTTTCCCCTCTCCCTCTCTCTCCCCTCCTTCCCCCTGCCCAAGTAGAAGTATTCCCATAACACAGATTTGGCACTGTATCCATCATTCAACTATGTGTCATTCAGAAATTCTCTGTGCTTCATGGTTTGTAAGAGCTTTCTTGTTTTGTGTGTGTTCCAGAGGCTGGATTGGTCTCTGTACCACATGCCATTCGCAGCAATTTCCCTGCCAAGATATGTACCACTCTGTCCTCATGGCATCCAATATCATGGAATGATTTCTGCCATGCACCCCACACACAGGCACTTGTTCAAGCTGAATCTGTGAGTCGTGGTGACTCTTTTTACAGGACTGTGTTAGCTAGAGGCACCGGTAGGTTATGAATGCGGTTTGGTTACTGTTGGTTTTGCATGCCAAAAATGTAAATCAGGGATAAGCAGCCTGAGGATGGGATTGTCAATTATCTGTTAACTGTATCTGTGTCTCACAGATACATGTCATAGCAAATAGCTTGGCACAACATGAAATTGTAACATGGGAACTATTCCGCACTCCTGAGTGACTTGAGGACTTGAATTTATGTGAATGTCAAGGGAACATTTGGTACTAACTACACTGTGTATGCAGTCAGCAGCTGTTGTGTGTGGTCTGTTAGTGGCACTGTCAAGTATCTTAGACTGTGTAGCATCGGTGGCAGAGGAGTGGATATGAACATGGAGAATTAGTGGAATGATAAGTGATTGGAGTTGACTTAAAACCAGAGAATATGCATGTGTACTGTACTCATATCATTGTGTTTTACTGTATTGTTTGCAGCAAAGCTGATGGCCCATATATGCGTGAAGTGCGACTATCCACGCACACCTACTGTCTTCTGTCTGCAGTTAAACTGGCATGGAGAACATGATGCAGGAAACAATGATGCAATTAGGGTGAGTATCAGGTACCAGAGATTGTGAGGTCATAAGTGTTTGTGGGATTGACATTATAGTGTCAGCACTTTCTCCTGTATCTTTATTTTTACTTTTTATTATGGGTTGCAATGCTGCTAACATTTCAGCATCTCATGTCAGTTGTAAACCTTCTTGGGGATGGCTTTACACATGCACAAACACACACACACACACACAAAAGTGAGTCAAAATGTTCCAAGTAAGAACTATAAATCACTCACTAATTTATCAATGAAACAAAATATGATGAGCATGTACCTTAATATATGTGGGGTATGCCAAAGGTTAGGGTGTTTCAACAAACATCTCACTGTTGTCAGCCTAAAAAGATACCTTATAAGTAAAACTGCTGCAGCAGTTCCCCTGCAATATTTATGAACCCAGAGTATTTTGTTTAAATGCATCCCCAAGCAAAGAAAAACCGCTTTTAGCAACTTCTGTAACCTAGTCTCACATCAACCAAGGTATGTACTTGCCAAGTTTCAGTTGTGTGGTTTATAATTATAAATTGAAGGTCTCTGAGTGAATCACACTGTAAATAAACAGTCTTGGACATGGACACGAAATTAGTTTGCCTGCAAGACCAATGTAATAAAATTTGTTTACTGTATATACCTAGGATATGGAACGTGAGTTGAATGTTCACTGGATGGAATTGGTAGATGGAGTAGGCTGGGGTAACACCCTTTTAGCAGCCCAGTTACTGCGAATGATGGCTTGTCTAGATGTGTTTCTGGAGTCAGCAGGTTCTGTTGGCGTTGCTCCCCCAGAGTTTCCCCGTGACAAGATATTTTTCCAGCCAGTCAGGTGGGTTACACATTAATTTAATATATATATTTGCCTGATGGGCATTTAGAAGGCTTGAAGCTTAGGTCTATACTTTACAAAAAAAAAGGCTCAAATTTGCTTCCAGGTATGTCTTCATGTGAAAAAAATGATAGATAAGTGTGGAATGTCATATTATGTACCAATGTACTTTGTGATATTAAATGTTCCTGGAAATTTAGACAGGTACTTGTTCAAGATATTTCCTCTTTCAGGAAGCAGAAAGTTAGTTACATTATTGACAAAATCATACCCTTAGACCCTAGTCTGAGTCAGTTTACTTCATTGCCCACCTTCATAATCAAATTTTTCAACATCTGTTTTCCTGTTATCCTTATATTTAATAATTTTATTTTGTTATTTGTGATTTTTTCCAATTCTTTCTCGTTACCTCTTCCCTTGAAGTTTGAAGTCCATATATGCTATATGTCTTACTCATCTTATTCTTGATTCAGTCACTGTACCAGTATTAGTTGAAGAGTACAAATTATGACACTGTTTATTTTGTAACTTTCCCCATCATCTTTTGTTTACTATTTTGTTAGTCCAAATGTTTTCTCTCAAACACTCTCTGTGTGTGCCGTTTGCTTAGAGTGAGAGAGAAAGTTTCACACTTTCATACTAATTAATTTAATTTGTTTGTTCCAGAGGTAGAAACCGCAGCAGACCCTACAAATATCTCAGAGTTGCTGGTGGTATATTCACACATCGCTGAAGCACGGTTCATTTGATTCTTCTGATGTCAGGTTGTGTGTATGATATTTCTTTACAAGAGTAAATTTATTCTTGTCAGTCTGTAAAGTGTGGTGATTATGTTTCACTGAAGCTTTCAGTAAAGAAATTCACAGTCATTTCAGATATCTGATGTCATTCTTCATTATTTTTCTGTGGCTCCTTATTCCAATTCACAAATGCTCTCATCTTTCGAAATGTTGCAAAAGTAAATGTCATTTTTAACCCCTAGTGTGCAGTGTTTTAAGTGCCAGTTTTCTTCTGCTGCCAGAACACTGTTCATTTGAAATGCCCTCTGTACAACAGTGGTTTGCCTTTCTGATGAAAAGAGTGTACATCTAATGATATAGTTTTGTCCAATTTGATTGTTAAAGTTTGGTCACTGTTCTTGGTCATTGATTTTAGTTGCCGCCTCCTTCATAAATTTGTGTATGACATGAAGCAGAACTTCCCCTGTTCCCTACAGAATATTGTCAAATTTGTGAACAGATGTTGTGGGCCAAGTTATAGGCTGACAAAATAGAATTCAAGATAAATATTTTCTGTTGAAGATGGCAGCTGTCAAATGTGCAGAATTAGAGGCAAATTTTACCTGAATACAAATCAGAAATGATAAGTATATCATAATGTCCGATAAAGACAAATAATGTTGTGCAGGTTGTCATTGTAAACTGCATATGATCGAAATGAATAGGAAAAAATACTGAGCTCTTAATCTTGTTGGAACTTAGTGGTAGAGCACTCTACTTGTGTTCAAGAAATATGATTCCATTTTCAGCATGAGGTGGCAGGCTGGTGTGACTGGGAATTTTATTGGCTTGCCTCAATTTAGTACAGTTATACACAAGGGTTGAAACACATCTCCAGCTGCTTCTTTCCTTTGTTTTTATCAGTACAGCCTATCAGCTCGTTTCTTCGCCAACCACAACACACTGATCAAAACACCCAGTTTCCATTCTGCTGTATCAAATGTGTTATATCGGTAAATGCAAATAGAGGTTGGAACAGGGTGTAATATACTCCTAATCAAAGAATGTTCAGGGGGGAAAAAATGAAAGAAAATTTTCCTTTTTCCTCCTTTCCTTCCCCTCCCCTCTCTCTGCTGGTGGTACAGTTTTTGCCACTGCCACTGGACAGAATATGTTGGTAACAGGTGGACATTATATACATAGGATCATTCTGAGATTGAAACTGGCAACTGATGCATTTTCTCTCTGTTACTTGTTCTATCCGATTACTACAGAGTGGCCCAGAAAATGTATACACTCTTTACTCATCAATATCCTTGGAATAAATTTAAATGAAATTTCTATTTCAGGGTGAGTGTAATATAATGTTTTCTCAACAGATGGCACAGGCGCTCTTATGTTTTCTCAACAGATGGCACAGGCGCTGATGTCCTTAATCGTTAAGACAGTGACCCAACATGGCTGGAGCAAGATTG
>Ga0136643_10014124_pt1 | contig 11968 bp, 7 predicted proteins | sample TergutLab28metaG_FD_96883 | JGI IMG/M metagenome (GOLD analysis project Ga0136643, IMG submission 96883) | Labiotermes labralis P1 segment gut microbial communities from Petit-Saut dam, French Guiana - Lab288 P1 (version 3) (version 3) | ecosystem: Host-associated > Arthropoda: Insects >...
GGGGCGGATGGCAGCCATACATGTACAGCCAGTACAGGCTGGCAATGTTGGACAAAAGCGTTAGATGTAAACAGTTCCAAGATTTCGAGAAACTATGAGAAGTTACTTAGAGATATCGCTGGCTACCAAAAAGTACAGAATCCATTTCACACGTTGTGGGTGAAGACCCTCGCTATTCTGTTAATGTAAAAATAGAGAAAATGGACTTTTCGGTAGGTCCAGACTTGTTGACCTTCTTCTCTGATTCCTACCTTGAATTCGAAGTGACACCACTGTCACCTGTTCTTGCAAGACCAGCAGTCTTGTCGAAGGTAAAGAGTTGACTCAACGTCATCTACATGGGGGGGGGGGAGAAGAGCTACAGCCCACTCTTTCTTAACCTCGGTACCAGATAGACATGACTGCCCAACTTCACGCCCCGGCCGCTTTACACCCACAGCAGACGTCAGCACTCTTGCCCGTGCCGACAACCGAACACCAGATCAATCCCGTAAGCCCAAGAAAACAGTTACTATTTTTTTGTCAATAGACAGGGGTTTTATAACACCCCGTCTGTCGTAGAACAGAAAAAGTTGGTTGCCAGTGTCCCAGTATTCTATGGTAATTTCGCTTGTCCCGTAAGTGTAGTTTTGTCGTTCGGCGTTCTCTACTGTTTCAACCGACCTGCACCACTGGTGTCTCCACGCCAGTGGAGCCCCAAGCTCCATATTTAATAGATTTACAAAAATCTGTCTGTAGACAATGAATAAGGCCCTTTAGCGGGAGATACGCCCGTCGCCAAGTCACCAACCTACACAGAAGACATAACAAAGAAAAGGCGACGCAATACGTCTACACCTCGAGTAGGATTCGAAACCACATTCGCAGTGACCAAATGGAGAAGACAGTATAAGCCCTTCATAGCGCAACCATTGTTATCGGCTCTTTACACTTCGTATTGCCTGAATAACTATTTTACATGTTTCTACACTGCCGTGCATACTATAGTCAGTTACAAATGTAAAAAATAGGTGGCGGAGTTAGTAATGCACCGTTACGTGTGGTGCATGTCTTCAGGTTGCGGACGGAGGAGACTACCTCCACACATCAAGCCTAGGTGAGAATAGTCAGTAAGCAACTGTAGGTGGCCGATAAGAAGTTGTCATTCACGCAGCGGCAATAACAACTTCTCACCGAAAAAAAAAAATCATATTCCTTGCAGGGAGGAATTCCCTGGCCAGCTCAACAACTACCAACGATTTCTGGGATAATCTGTACCAAACTTAATCCCTTGCCATTTACAATAAATCACTGGCCTCGAAGTTAACTTATTAATAATAAAAATTTATTATTATATAAATTACATGGCAAAAACCGTAAAACCTGGAGACGCTGCGAACAGAATCAGTGACTACCCAGTGTGATGCAATTACGATGCACGACTAATTTGTAAGTCTATCGATGAAATATTGCCACAAACTGTGTATCAGAGCAGTGGTTTCAAAACTTTAGTTCGGGAAGCACCTGGATATCATGGCTCCCCGCGGAACGCTATAAAAATTGGTTCTTTTTGTGCCATAATTTTAATTATGAGCAGTATAACCGAATGAAAGTATGAAGCCTTCCTAAATTATGGGCCCAGTCAGACGGTAAGCTTTTACGTAAGAAACTGAAAGGAAATGCAAAACTGATAAACTTCTCCGTAACTTTATATGTACAATGAATTATGAAACGACAAGCATTGCTCTGTATCAGTGGCGCAACAATGCTATCCGCTGGAGCACAATTTATGAACGGACACTGGAGTACAGGTGTCATCGCATAATGAACAGCAAGTGTTCGTACCTGAAGATTTCAATACGACGCAGAAGGTACTGCCTGTCTGCCGCTCTGTCAAATGCGGTACCCTAAAACTCAATCATAGTTTGGCCGGGGGGGGGGAGCGGTAGACGGGCAATCAGTAAGAATATTAGGCTAAGGGCTGGACGTCCTGGTACATGAGTTCGATCCGCGGTAGGGGCACGTACTTTCGTCCTTTCCCCAGCGCTACGACAGTTTATGTGCCCATCTCAGTGCCCTTTGAAATGCATATGGGAATATCTTCCGTCTTAACAGCAGGCTGGGCATGAAGCTAACACTCCCCTCCATGTGGTCCCGGCGTTTAAAACGCTCTACGTTTTCGGCCCCCATACGTCTTCACAGAAGAGTACTTAAAGCAGGGGAAAAGCTTCGCACTACATTTATCACACACAATTTAACATGAATAGAAATATGTACTGGAATCGGGTCAGCTCCATTCGCATAGGGGCTAGGCTACGGGCTAGACAACCGAGAAATCCTGACACAATTCCTGACAAGGACACAGCTCAGAGCGACCCCAACGGTAGGGTGCACTCCGCTTCCTATTCAATGGGAATTGGGAGGACTCTCTTCTCTGGTGTAAAGCGGTCGAGGCCTTAAGTTGACCACTCATTTCTATCTAGTGCCGAGATTAGAAATGAATGGAGCTCTACCTCCACAGGTTAAGAATGACTGCAGCTATACTTCCACAACAGCGCACGCCTTCATGATATGCAGAGGGTCAGATTTGCCTTCACTAACACATGCTCTCACGATGAGTACAGATATTTTTAAACGAAATCATCCACAAATTCATGACACGAAGAGGCATTTTCATTAGCAATTAATTACAACGTTCGAGTTGAGCTTTAGACAGCTGCGAATCGAAATTACACTACACATCATCGAACAGTTGCGGGTGAAAAACATGAAAACCGAGGGACACAATCTATTTATGTGTTAATTTCACGCATTTCGTACACATAAATGCTACTTTTATCAGCACTGCACTTACGTTTCTGAAGTCCATAAGCTGTGTTATGAGGGTCCCGTCAGATCGCTGGAACTCCAGCGTCACGGCGTCCTCACTCACGTTCGCGGTGATCGTTTCTTGAAGCACATCACCACCCTACAACAAAGAAACATCAGGCTGCTCACAGGGTATAATGGTGTTCAATGACACACACACATTATTATTTTATCTGACAAATGTCGTTGACCTCTTCCTGCCGGCTCGCTTAACTTATAAAACGCCGACTCGCGATGAACAATCTACGTGTTATATGTGACGGGTGCCTAAGGGTTCAAAAGAAAACACTTCTAGCGCCTTACTTAAACATGGCGAGTGAAAAACCTAACATACAAAGCAATACATTGAACTGAAATGTGCGGACACAGCCACATGGTATTAGAACAGGAACGACGCCCTGCTGCCAGTCATCAAGCACACGGTCTGATGAGCGACGCAAGTTGTCATACACCTCATGAACCCATACATACATACATACATACACACACACACACATACATACACATACATACATACATATGAATAACAATTCACCATTCTAAGAAATCATGTTTGAGGTCAGGTAATAGTCTCTAAGCTGTGTAATTTGTGCCAACAGTCTCCTCAATTGTTCCCAGAAGAAATCAGTAAAGAGAAACAATTTGTTGTAGTGTTTTAATTTTCTCTGTAATAATCAAAACACAACGGATGTCATCTGGGAAAACAATCGTCTGTTTACAGACAAAACATTTCCATAGCAACGCTTAATTTCCTGTGTCTGGAAACAGAAAATAATCGAGGACAACAGAAGAGCTTTCTTCAGACTCACAAACCAGCACACGGAAGCTAATCCTGCTACGCTTGTATGTATAAAGAGCACACTCTCAGGACTATCTAGCACGGAAGCTGTCAACATTAACTTTCCCAAGGGAAACCGTGTTCAGTGGCAAGTATAGGCCCACCAGGTACCCACACACTAATTGGATCGTTGTCAGCTCCGATCGGCCAGGAGTCCCGACGATAAATGTGTCTACCGTCTGCCACAAGCAAATTTTACGTTTTCTTCTCTCTTTCTTTTTTCTTTCTTCTAGGAGTTGCCAATCCGAAGTGCAAATAGTGCAGTACACTTTTTAATTCGACTGAAATAAATTTCCAGTCCTTGCCTTTAGTTAATGAATAAATTTCAATTTGTAATTTAAACGTTATTCACTCTCTAAAGTTTCAACTGATAGGTATATAATGTGCAATTACACTTACTGTATTCTTCTGCAAACACTTGAAGTACAGTGCGTACAATTTACCAGTTTTAACATTTTTAATGGGCCGGGATAGCGTAGTCGGCATGACTCGCTACAGGCTGGAGGGTCCGGGGATCTAATCCCGGTGGGGGTAAGATTTTCCGTACCCGTCCAGACAGGCCCTGGGGCCGACCCAGCTTCGTGTAAAATGAGCACCGGGTCATTCCCGGGGCGTAAAGCGATCGAGGCATGGCGTTAACCAGTCACTCCCTCCTAGCGCCGAGGTTAAAGAAAGAGTACAGCTATATCTGTACTCCCGCTCTGTGCTTTTATTGCATGCAATAGGGTGAAATTTGCGTTTACCTTTTACCTAATCTAAATTACGCATCATACAACATGGTAAATAAGGGAAATACAGTATGTGGAGCATTTCCAGCTGATTCATGTGTTTTTTTTTTATATATATAACGACGCTCCAGGAAGGGGAAACATATTCATCTCTTCTCCTAAACGCCGAGAGCAACCCGGAGGCCCACACATCCTCCAATTCAATCGGTACCGGGGTTCCCTCCCGGGGTAAAGCGACCAAGGCGTGAAGTTGGCCATTCACCACCTTCTAGGAAGAGGTTGAGAATGAGCGGAGCGAAGATTCAACTTGCCCTACACGCCTTCATGGAGCGGAAACAGACTTTTAACTTACACCAAAAATATTAAACGCCAATCTATGATAGGACTATAAGAAAACGAATCGGATAGGTAGTGGAAGAAAGTGATAATGAGCTACTTTGAGATACGATGACGGCATGTGGAGGGATCTGAGGTAAAGGCGCCAGCACTCAATTACGGTAACGCCTATACAGTAGCTGAACAATTACAAATACGAAGTCTTCATTTGTTATCCACCTCTCAAAAATATAACCCGTAATATTTATATAAGCAATAAACTGACACTGATCTTACCAATTTTTCGCACTTTGAAGCCAGTCTGTATGAATACAGTGCGTATGTCGGCAAGCGTTACTATGGCAACCCTAAGTTCTATCAAATGATTCACTTTGCATGACCTCTTCACGCAACACAAATGTAACCCTTTGCAGCTAATTTCATCTACATAAATTCAGTTCCTACCTTACAGAAAACGCACTACATATCAGCTACAAATCTCAACCGTTTGAATCTTTTGAAGCCTAGCTGTTAGAATATGCACCACCAGTTTTAACACTCAAAAAGTTTACATTCTGCTCAAACATCGCAAGTGTTTACTGTGCGGTAAGAACTGTGTTTTTAAATAAAACGAATTACGTTTCGTCCTTAAGGAGTTAAAGCTATTTATTTGAAAAATAGTTATTCCCTATCAGAGTCACACGGAACACACAGAGCGTGGAGCCAACATTTTTGTTAAAATTATGGAATATCAAATCTAATGAAGACCTTATCAGCGGTTTACGAATTACTGGCGTACAGCCGAACGCAATGGCAGAGTTAGCAAATTTAACAGGTGTTCCACAGGGCAGCAAACGCTCACGCATGCAGGAGGGCACGTACACTTTCATGTACAGTGGTCGTTACAACTGCCTGCTTGCCTGCTTTAAACGAACATTACACCAGCTCCAGTAATTTTCGCAAAATTTTATGACATCGAATTCCATGAAATAACTTCAGCGGTTCTATAATTATAGGCGTACAGCAGAACGGACTGACGAACAGCGAGTTTAATAACACGTGCTCCACAGGGATGGAAACGCGTCTGACAGACCTGCCCTGTAAACAAATCCTGCTTTCATAACAAGTAATTGTTATTTTATTTACTTGTTGTCATGAGCAGTCGGTATAGCGACTAGGCTGCGGGCTGGAAGGTTCAGGGTTCGAATATCGGCAGGAACAACAGATTTTTCTCTACTACAAAAATGTCCAGACCGGCTCTGGTGCTAGAACAGCCTCTATGAATACCGCGGCTTTTCCCAGGGTGTAAAGTAGCCTTGGTTTCATGTTGACTATTCCCTCCCATCTGGCGCCGAGGTTAAGAATGAGTGGAGATGAACCTCTACGCCCCCTATATTCTTCGCGGAATGGACATGGGCACCTTAATCTTTAACTGTCGTTCACTTACCGATGTGTACAACAGCTTAGATTATATAGCATCAATTTGTAGAATGATGTACTAATTAGAACGACAGTTTTACATGACAACATCGAAATGCAGGTGATTAAGCATCCAGACCGGCCGTGCGTTCCACCCAGACTTCCATTCAACGCATCCCGGGGGGGGGGGTTATGCCCAGGATAAAAGCGGAAGGGAGGTAAGGCTAACCAATTATCTCCATCCACTGTCGAGATTACGAATGAGTGGAACTATACATACACTCCGCCATATTCCTTCATGGTGAGCAAAGGGACAAATTTCTTTGCACCAGTCAATGGATCAGGAACGTTGGTATTAAAATACTTCAGATCAGAACAGCGGATCATTTTCAAATCGGGCACACACACACACACGCGCGCGCGCACACACACACACACGCGCGCGCGCACACACACACACACCACACACACACCACACATACATACACACACTCCACACACACACACACACACACACACACATACGCACCACACACACACACACACACACACACACCTGTAATCTCCAAATTAACACTTGAACTCGATCTCGTCAATCTGAAACGTGCTAACACATTCACGTAACCACTGTTGCTTAGTCATAATTAAAGCCCGTAAGCAAGCGGAGAACGGAAGAAAAGAGAAGAAAAGAGTACAGTAGAGAACAGAAGAGTAGAGGAGATCCGCGGCGCAAAAGTGGGGAGGAAACACGCGTCTCAGAGCTACTTGCTCAAGACGTTATCACACAAACAAATCTAACTCTTTCTTGCAGTTCGAATTACGATATACCTGCTAATAAACTAGCGAAAGCCGCACTGACAGTCTATGGAGAAACTTGTTATCAACGTAATTACTGCATACAAATCAAAAACACCTACGAAGTATACAATTTCTGTATACCTGCAACAATTATTCCCTACAAGAACAAATTTCTTCAAAAATACCTAACCTCAGTTTCCAGAAATGTCCCGGAAAACTGAATTCATACTAAGAAACTAACTTACTCACTCCATGCAGCAGAGTCCTTCTTGAGAAGCTGACCGGTTTCCAGCTAGTCACGAAATTCCCCGCATTTTATGGAACCCGAAGGTTCATTACTGTACTAAGAAGAGCCCGACTAAGACATTAAACCTGACACAATAACCTGAAAAGCACTACGTGCTGCTACCACATATAAAGGTACGTTAGTTACATGCTCTTCAGCAAATATCAGCGTGTTCGTACCAACTCAACTATCCCTTCCGTTGCAGTGTATTACTTTCGCCTTCTGATCCGATTCGTAACTGTCTGGCTGCTAGAACATGTTAAAGACAAAGCAGCAGACGTTAGCCTCTACATACCACACACTGTCAGCACGTCACAACGGTAAACATCTCGAACAGAAAATCACAGCCCTTGTTCAGCAGGTGTTCACGTACTACTTTCAGTCATTCAGGAAGGCCAGTGACGATGATACACTAAACCGAGTACTAACATATTCCGGACTGTCTGGTAAACTATTCTAAAGACGGATCAGCTTCCGTTCTAAGGCGATACTGTTTAAGGAACCTACGTGATTTGGTCCATTAGACAGAGCTAACGAGAATCCAAGAACCCACACAATGACGCCTTCTCAGGTGAAGGTCAGAAGTCTCCAAGTAACTTCTGGATAATGCAACACGTGCTTAAATCATTTTTTTGTGAAATGAAACAATAACTAACCAACAAATTCTGAGGTGGGGGACCATTCATAAAAAAATTACAGTTACTAAGTACATACGGAACTGATAGGTCCATTAGAGTGCCCAAGAAAGCCCGCCTCTGCAGCCTGTTGTGATCCATCGGACTCAGCTCTCACGTACTAAGTTTCTTTAAGACTTGGATGCATATTGCCATTATACCTCCATACAATGGCAAAGACGGTCTCTCACTAACTCTATCTCAGGCCAGACCCTTCAGGATTTTCGAATAAATTTTTGTATTATTTCTCTTCTACCGTACGTGTGTTACTTGATTTACCAGTGTAATAATACTGATCGAAGTGTGCGGATTACGAAGCAAGCCCGTAAGACACTTGCATGCCGGTGTAAATGCATTATCAGACCGGTTACCGCCCTAGAACTTTTAAAAATATAAAAAGAGTGACATGCTGCACTCATTCTTAACCTCGGAACCAGAATTAGGTGAGTGGTCAGCCTCGTGCCCCGGTAGATCCGAAATTTTTGACAAGAGAAATATCCTACCAGGTATCAAAACCCGGACCATTCAACCCGTGGCCTAGTCACTACATGTGCTACAGTATGAAGCCCAGCAATAACATGTTTCACTTATTATCAGACATCTGTATTTACGCGACAAACCAGCAACCTGTTTACGTATCGGACATGGTGAAAAACTCCGGACAAACCGAAACGTGGATCCAAACATAGTAAGCGAACTAATCACGTGCACTTGACACCACGACAAGCAACAGACATCTGGCCGTTCAGGCAAAAAAGCGACAGCGCCGCGCTCGTGCGGAAACTTCTCCTTCACAGCTGTTGAACGTGCAGCCTATGCATAAGAATGCAGGCGTTCAATCTGCCTGCTCTCTATAAATTACTCCATATAGAAGTTACATCTAAACGAATTAAATCCTAACGTGCGGCTTATTCCCCTAATTGTCCAACGCGATTCATGCGAGTACCTGTGGTTAATCACAAATCCGCACGGAGCTGTCGGATCTCGAAGGCTAGTCACAAGAAAGAAAACCCCTCCGTTTACGACACGATTCTTGGTGCTCCTAGTGCTTTCAACCTTACGTTCTTTTGTACCTTCGCTTGCTGCGGATGGATCAAGCTTCACGCAAGTTAGCTGTGTTTATTACAGTTATTACAATTCGAACCAACCAATGCACACTATTTTATTAAGTCACAATATTACAACACAACAGCTCCTCCATGTTTCGGTCCACACTGGTACATCATCAGGGAGTACGAAGTTGTACAAAACAGTGCTTAATGTTTCCTGCGAGTAGCTGCCGAAAAATCCTCACTATGTTATATTTATGTAGCAGATCGAGTTGTGCACTGAAAATAGTAACTGGAGATGCTTGTGTTCTAGGTTCCACTGTGCATGTATTCTGGTCCCTATACATTTTCACTGTTTTGTTATACATGAAACGCAACATTACGTACGGCCGCTGCGCTGGTTAAACCCACAGTCGTTCACTAAAGACGATCGTAACATAAAACATAAATTTTGTTAGTGATTCGTGTACTCTTATTCGGTGGACGTCTTGTACTAAAGGTAATCACAGAGGTGTCAATTTGAAACCATACCCTAAGGCAAAACATCGCCCTTCATATCTCTGTGTTAAGGTCGATGTGTGTATTCAAAAGAATTGGGGGCGCTTCCGCCATTTCTGGCTGTTACCTACAACCTCGAGCGTTTTAAGTTTTGATCTATTTTGATATCTCAACATTACACATTATTTTTATCGTTGTTACATGTTATAACTTGCGGTAATGCTATTAACTGTGATACACTATGATTTCCTGAAATCGAAAAATGTCGGAAATGATTATGTATATTAATGTACGAAATTCTGTGTATTACGATAGTACATGATCATCACAATTACCCAATTACAATGTTCAGTAACTTAAGAAATACAATGTCTTTTATTCGTATAGTTGTACATGTGTCATCCTGTATTTGTCACAGAAAGAAACACTCGTTTCTCATGTTTACTGTATGTTATTTAGTGTTTAACGTAACAACAATTCATAGTAACAGCTTTTACTGTTGCAGCTTATTATCCTGCGCGAAGTGTCATGGGTTATGGTGGTGTTCGTTAATATCTTCAGTCTACACACAATGTAGTGTAATTAAAGTTGAAGCAGATTAACTGTTGTACGCGAAGTAACTAAGCAACACTTTCCCTCATCTATAATAAGTAACACGTGTACTTCAGGTCGGTGTACGCTTCACAGACTCTCATTACCGCTGTTCTTAAAAGAAAGGATCCTGATTACGTTTTATACAGCTTAGTTTTCTCTCGGGCACATCATTTTAACAAGCGCGCTGTTGTTCATAGCCCACAGTTCACAGGCCAGTCTTTGCATCATGGTTTCAATTCGATAGCAGGGTACAGGAAGTAAAGAACTTCAAGAAGCATAGTCCCTTTGGGAAGCTGATAGTAAATCAGCTGGCCAATAAATCACAGGCCCTGCAAGCAACCAGACTGTTTATTGCCGTTTCCGCAACCGCAGGATGGTACAGACCTATGCTGAAGCACACTAATCTAATCAGAAACTGTTTTCACGTGATCCAGTTTAATATTGTTCTTCCGACCACGCTTAGGTCTTCCAAGTGGTCTCTTCCTCTCAGGTCTTCCGACCAAAGGTCTGCACACAAGACTCACCTCTTCTATGCGTATTACATGCCGCGACCATTGCATGTTCATTTAAACATTCTACAATATTCAGCGACGAGCGAAAATTACACATGATGTAATTTTCTCCATTCCCCAGTTACTTCCCCCCTCTTAGGCCCAAATATTCTCAATACCGTACTCTCCCAACACCCATTAGTGTGACATCACCATGCTTTGTATGTCTCCTGTAGGCTTCTAGCGCAGTTGGCCGATGTTTGCGAAACTTGGTAGTAAAGTCTCGGTATTCGGAGGTCATCACAACGTCATAGTAAAGTCTCGGTATTCGGAGGTCATCACAACGTCATACTTTTTGACTTCCCACATTCATTACTATAAACAGAGGGCGCGCGTAGTTTGGAGTGAGAGCGACACTGTGCGTGATAATAAATTTTCGAGGACGATGCCACTTTTGTGTTATCCGCTCGTGTTGAATAGCAACAAGATGGTTGTAATAATTTCTTCTACCATTCGATGTGATGAAAATAACTAATAAACCACTAAATTTTGCACAAAAACATGTGACGCACATTTTTTAATACTGCGTGTACCCCGCACAATGCAGAAATCAACAAATAAAAACCAAGCTTCCAAGCACTTGATATACACACACAAAACAGATGCACAAATCTCCCCCTACATGTTCCGGCATTCCATGGGTGCCATCTTCAAGCAGCCTTCACGGTAGTTAAAGGTATCCTTTCGAAGTGGTCCGTAGTATGCAGCACAGTGACACACTTGAAAAAGTAATCGAAATCAAAATTAATATTCGAAGAAACATCTCCGAAATTATACCGAAACTTACACTCATTTATTGTTAAATCACCACTTTATTAATAAGTTACGTACTCCAATATGTTTCAGTCCGTAGAGAGTCATCTTCAGATGTTATAAAGAATACACTGCAGCAGCGTCGATCAACAAAGTGAATTACCAGTTGTAAAATTTGGAAGTACAATGAAACATCCATTATACTCCCTGAATATGACCGTCTAATGGTTGAAACAAGTTGCAGTACGTAAAGTGTTAATGAAGTGGTGATTTAACAATATATATGAGTGCATCCATCGGTGTTTATTCGATACAATGACATTACTGCACGGATGTGAACAAGACAAAATCTCCACTACTGTTTTAACATTCTCACGTTTCATGAGTGGTTTCTCCTGTGTTTTAGTTGGAAAAAAAATTATTACGTGTGCAAGTTTGTGACCGTGCTGCATACTGTGGACCACTTCGACAGTACTACTTTACCTTGCGAAGGCTGTCTGAGGATAGCAACCATAGTGTGCCGAAACATGAAGGAGGAGATTTTGTGCATCTGTTGTGTGTATATATCCAGCATATGCAGGACTGGTTTTACACGCTGATGTGACACACACACACACA
>Ga0136643_10014125_pt1 | contig 11968 bp, 7 predicted proteins | sample TergutLab28metaG_FD_96883 | JGI IMG/M metagenome (GOLD analysis project Ga0136643, IMG submission 96883) | Labiotermes labralis P1 segment gut microbial communities from Petit-Saut dam, French Guiana - Lab288 P1 (version 3) (version 3) | ecosystem: Host-associated > Arthropoda: Insects >...
AGGAGCTCTTTTCCGGCAAGATTTTAGAACGCAACGCGTATCTGACAAAACCCCCCCGGCAGGGGGGGTGGGGCTTGGAAGCCCCGAACCTTCAACACACACCCGGCCCCCCCCCCCAGATAGATATTCATTTACATTAATTACAGGGGCAACATAAAGTTCGTTTTTCATGATCAAAGAAGCATTAAGATCGTCTGACCAATGCTATAATACACCTAGTCACATGTCCTTGCAATCACCACCATAAGAACTCCGTGTCTCAGGCATTTAAAATTTAAAAGTCTAGTTGTTACTTTATATTTGCCTGTTGTTTTGTATGGGTGTGAAACTTGGTCGCTGAAATTGCGGGAGGAAATGAAGTTGAGGGTGTTTGAGAACATGGTGTTGAGGAGAATATTTGGACCTAGGAAGGACGAGGTACCGGGGGAATGGAGTAGATTGCGTAACGAGGAGCTAAATGATTTTTACTCCTCACCCAATATTGTGCGGGTGATAAAATCGAGAAGAACGAGATGGGCTGGGCATGTGGCGCGTATGGGTGAGAAGAGGGGGGTGTATAGGGTCTTGGTGGGGAAACCGGAGGGAAAGAGACCACTGGGGAGACCTAGGTGTAGATGGGTGGATAATATTAGGATGGATCTCCACGAGGTGGGATGTGGTTATATGGACTGGATTGGGCTGGCCCAGGATAGAGAGAGTTGGCGGACGTTTGTGAGTGCGGTAATGAACCTTCGGGTTCCATGAAATGCGGGGAATTTCTTGACTAGTTGCAAACCAGTTAGCTGCTCAAGAAAGACTCTGCACCATGGAGTAAGTAAGTAAGTAAGTAGTTACTTTATAAATAACCAGGTCTGATATTAAAAAATCTTTTATTATGCCCAAAAGTGTACGTAATTTTATGTTTTGCTGACCGTGCATCCTGGTGCAACTCTGGGTAATTGACCAACTTGATGCACAATTACGTTATATAAAACGTTTTTTATTATAATCCTCTACATGTTTCGAGCAACGCTGTGCTCATCATCATGGGGCCTAAGTGTATTAATACAGCATCTGATATAGTACTCTCTGTAAGTGACCGTCCGGGGTGCATGTCCATAATTGACCATCCTGCACACCGGACGGTCACTTACTTAGAGTACTATACCAACTGCTGTAATAATACAATTCGATCTCCTGATGATAAGCACAGTATTGCTCGAAACATGTAGAGCATTATAATAATAAACGTTTTATATAACGTAATTGTGCATCAATTTGGTCATTTACCCAGAAGTATACGTTCGTTTTATTTTCTTGTCAAACCAAATCGTGGTTATTCCCTACATGGCCTTGTCTATTTTATCTCATATCCGAAACAGAAGGTATCGATTAATCTTTACTAAATTTATCTTAAAATACAAATCAGGTTAAAGTTTTTTTCTTTAATTTTCAGTATCTTGCCTTAAGCCTATTCCTTGAGAGCGTTGGGTGATGTCAGAGTTCTCCGCAATAGTCCGATCACTCGTGTGTTATGTCTGAGCTTAATCTCCGAACCTCAGGAATAAGGAATCCTACGCCAACTAAGGGTGTCAGGCCATGAAAAATTTATCCCTATGAAGATCAGTAATTACTGTAATGTGAGGTAAATTCAGTCAAAAACACAACTATAAATATATGGCTAAACGATGGTGTTTATTGGCAATGGGAAAAACTGCATGTTTCGGCCTATAGCGGCCATCTTCAGGTTTTGTCAACTTTCTTGCTAAAAGAGTTTTATATAAAATGTCTAAACCGCGTGGTGATGTTGAGATCTGATCATCATTTTATGTGCTTTTGTTAAGCTTAACAAAGCTTAACAAAAGCACGTGAAAGCGTTTTAAGCATATTATATAAAACTATTTTAGCATGAAAGTTGTCAAAACCTGAAGATGGTCGCTATACGCCGAAACATGTAGTTTTTTTCCATTGTTAATGAACACCATCATTTAGCCATATATTTATAGTTGTGTTTTTGACTGAATTTACCTCACCTTATAGTTTAAACACACAACGGGGATGGCACACCTCAAACTCAGTAGTTACTGTGTCTACCACCAGGTTTAACACGCAACAATTATAAGTTCTTCTGACACACTGCTTGTGTAATATAACAGTGATTCTTTCTTACATGGAGAGAATTGACTGATAAGCTTTTGTAACAAAGAAGGGCTTGTTTACTGAGAGGTAAGAAGTGGATATAGTAGACATATAGTAGAAGACGGTTTGTCTTTAAGCCTTCTTATCACAAAACACAAATTGAACACATATTGTGTTAACAAACATTAACATATAGATTTTGGTTACATATTTTAATACACGTTTGTCCTCTTCCGTTTAGCGGCCTGTTAAACGAGCATTGTTCTTATTTACGTTTATGTTAATGTTTGTATTACGTAAAATATTTCCTTAATAATAAAAGATGGGTTTAACGTAGAAGATCAACAGCAGTTACACTGTCTAATGATGATAAACATTCTAAAAGATCATTGAACACCTGATGCTTAAGGAATTGTGAAAATAGGAAAACACAGAATTTCTGTACCCTACATTTCTATTGTCTTTGCTAGTTGAAAAAACTGTAATACTAAAGTAGTGTTATGGTAGTTCCTTACTTTAATGTTTTACTAGAATCTTCATTAAAGTTTCGGTAACAAGACAGTGAATATATTGGCTGTTTGTCTGGTTTCTATTTTAGACCAAGTTCGTTTCATTCCGCGAAAATCAGAAAGATACTTTGAAAAAAAAAAGAATATTTTGGTGTTTTGCTGACCGTGCATCTTCAGTATAATCTTAGTAACTGGCCAACTTAATGAACAAATTCTTGTTTTACAATAAGTTTATTATATTCCTCTGTATGTTTCGAACATAATTGTGCTCATCATCAGGAGGTCAAAATTGTATTATATAGCATCTGGTTTCATCACACTCTGTATAATACAATTTTGACTTCCTGATGATGAGCACAGTAGTGCTCGAAACATGTAGAGGAATATAATAAGGTTATTATAAAAACAATAACTTGTGCATTAAGTTGGTCAGTTACTACGACTGACAAAGTTTAGTCGAAACACATGACATAGAGCATTGAACACTATACACATAATGTACGAAATATTTGAGGTATCAACCTCTTGCTTCTGTCGGTATTTTCCTTACATTTTACAAAAATATTCCCGTTTCGTTTAGCAGTATTAATTTCATACTGCCTTACCAACCTTTAGGTGATTGCGGTGTCACATTGCTTAAGGCGCTGTGCTACAAATCTGAAGGTCCTTGGTTCGATCCCAGCTGGTGTCATTGGAATTTTTCATTAATATAAAACCCTTCCGATCGCACTATGACCCTGGGATCGACTCAGCCTCTAACGAAATGAGTACCAGGAGCATTTCCTGGGGGTAAAGGCGGTCGGTGCGTAAGGCTGACAACCTTACCACCATCCTGTGCTGTTGTCATGAAATCTGGGAACCTTAACTTCCTGGAACACTCTGGGCCACTCCAGGCCTGTAACGGGACTGATTTACCATTACCTTACCAACTTTTATCTATATGGCATTTTGCGCGTTAGTTATTCAGTAACGTGTTTGTAAGAAGCAGCTATGTTTTGATGCAACCAAGAAGATTCTGCTCATGCTGCATAAATGTATTGAAACTGTGGCCGATGTTATTAGATTGAATATTGTATTGTTTGTATTTTATGGTGTGCTGGATTGGAAACACTGCTGCTGATATTAAAACCAATTTCTCGTTAAAGAAGAGGTATAAGGACCTATAATAATGAGTAAACTGAAACCAATTTCGGTGTTTATCAATGTAAGCGGCGAAGTGGAAAACCAATTAACTTTAGCTGAAAGTTTTTAAAACGCGGATTCGTTTCCCATCGCCAAGGAGAAGTCGTTAACGTCGGATTACTTTGGTGACCTTCCATAGTAGCTTGAAGGATTTGCCACATGTTAAAAATGTCGCTCAGAAAATTACACTTCAGCTGTGAAAACAACGTGCCTCTAATTACTGCCTGGGTGAAGTTTTAGTTACAGAAATTTACATATCATTCACATGCTTTATTTACAAATACTTCCATCATCATGTACAGGGTGGTTTTCTTTCGATATTTCGCGAAATATTTTCTTAAGACCCCGAAGCAACAGGTATGAATATACTGAGTGCCTTGAACATTTTATTACATCTACTCGTCATAACAGTACACTACAACTGTTTCTCTTCGCAATATATCTCTCTTTATCATTCTCAACATTCGTCCACTTTCGACCAGTGACTAATATATATTAGGCTAGTACCCGTTTCGATTATGCGCAAAAAAAATTATAATATTTTCCATTGTATTATATTTTGCATTTGACTCCACAGAACATAATTGAAACATAATTGATAAAGTTTTACATGTTGCATAAAAATTGTATAATACAGTTATGTATCTGCAGACCATAAACGTGTATTTAGAATATACACCACAAATTTTATTTTCCTTTATTATTTAGTGTTTGGACTGATGTAAGTAAGACCGCTTTAGCACAGTGGTTAAGGTGCTGTGCTACAAATCGGAAGGTCTCTGGTTCGATCCCAGCTGGTGTCATTGGAATTTTTCATTGACATAAAATCCTTCCGATCGCACAATGGCCCTGGGGTCGACTCAGCCTCTAACAGAAATGAGTACCAGGAGCATTTCCTGGGGGTAAAGGCGGCCGGAGCGTAGGGCTGACAACCTTACCACCATCCTGTGCTGTTGTCATGTAATCTGGGAACCTTAACTTCCTAGAACCCTGTGGGCCACTCCAGGCCTGTAACGGGACTGCTTTAACCCTTTGACGCCTAATGTCAACTATAGTGATCGTACCGCTCTGCTAACCTCTAAAGTTGCATTTTATATATTTATTCAACAAATATAGGTACGGAATATTTTAAACATGGTATATACTCTCCGTTTTTTTCTCTCCAAAATCCAGTTTGTTTCATAATTCTAACGTATTTAGTTCCTGTATTATTCACATTTTATATACAGGTGTGCTAAAATTAAAAAAATAATTTCGGCGCCAAAAGGTTAACTTTACTGATGTAAGTAAAATATTTATTTATTTCCTGAATGCAAACCGATATTAGAGCATTTTCAGAGTTTGTGTCCCGTCGATCTTTTGCGAAAATTACGAACTGCTTGCAGTGTGATACGTATGTTTCTGTCTAATATTATAGTCTTGTGATGCATAGTTTACGGGTTCTAACTTTTCAAAGTGGTTTTCTTTTTTCATCTTCTTTATCGACGAACCTTACTTGTCTGTTCTGAAGATGGAGGCAGCAGGCTTGTCCGAAACGTTGTTTCCTATGTGCCATTACACAAGACATTATGTCTTAGAAAAGCCGCGTCGTCAGAACCTCTATGAGAACCTAAAATGTAATTTATTATTACTGCAGTCGCCTCGCAATATGGCGACAAAATTTAAAAATATCAAATATATAACAGGGTGGTTGGTATGGTTTTCTAGCAGAGATAAACCGTGGCGACAGATAGTGTAAAGAATTACATGGCCTCCAAGCGCAACACAGCCAGGTAGGTAGGGATGAAGACTCCTTGGAAGACAAGGTTTATTATTATGGAAATAATATACCTAAAATGACAAGAAACGAAATTCTAAAGGTTAACAAGACAGAAAGTGCACGTTTAAACGTAGCATGGATACGCGTCCGTGTAACAATTATTTGCATCGGAAAAGCAATAAGTATTACATGTTGTGAGTTTCTGTGTAGACTTAGTTATCTCGCATGCAATGCGCATGCACCATATTATAATCTGTGGCCTGCCTTGCTGTAAATTATTTTCCACATTTTCTCATAAAAGGCACGATTTTTTTAAAAAAATCTTTATTAGACATAAAATTTGTGTTTTGATTTTCTCTGCAAATTTAGTCTAAGACATTTCTTATCCTAAGAAGAACTGAGCGAGATGTGATAAGAAAAAATGTGCATTATTCGTAATGTTAAGTACTCGTCATGCTTTTCCGAATTTAATGAAACTTGAATTTTCCCGACGGCTATTTGAAAAATACTCAAATATCAAATAACATGAAAATCCGTCCAGTGGGAGCCGAGATGTTCCTTTCGGACGGAAGGAAGAACACATATGAAGAAGCTAACCGGAGGGAAAGAGACCACTGGGGAGACCTAGACGTAGATGGGTGGATAATATTAGGACGGATCTCCAGGAGGTGGGATGTGAGTATATGGACTGGATTGGGCTGGCCCAGGGTAGAGACAGTTGGCGGACGCTTGTGGGTGCCGTAACGAACCTTCGGGTTCCGTGAAATACGGGGAATTTCTTGACTAGCTGCAAACCAGTTAGCTGCTCAAGAAGGACTCTGCACCATGGATTATGTAAGTAATAATTGGTATTCGCAATTTTGCTAAAGCGCCCAAAAAAACACTTGGCAAATTTTCGACAGTGCCCTGTGCTAATGTACTGCGATAGTTCTATAGAAATTCTGGCAGCGACCAGATAATTTACAACATGACACGTTCAGGATCGCGGTTGGCAGCACTGCGTGATTGGAATACATAAATGTCGGCTATAACACATCATCTGCAGTGCCCCCAACCGTGCACCTTCCGTTCCACTGCTCATGGTCATACAAAAGCCCTTAAAAGTTTCTTATTACGTGATAATCTGTGTAATTAAAACAATATAGCCTAAACGCACGCAACGTAAGGTATGATCTACTGAACAACCTACGTCTCGTAATAAAAATTATTTATAATTCAAAGATTATGGTACTACGCTGATGGATATCACATGAGTACTTGCTGTAGATTGGAAAGTTTCGTATCCTGCCTTACAGTTAATTGCTCTGATACATTGTTTGTAGTTGTTAACTGTTTGCCTTGTAAGTTACACCGATGCAAATGGTGTTGTGTGAAACATGAATTTTCTTGCAGTAATGCCTACTTCATCTTCCCGCCTTGCGGTCTCTGCTAATGAAATGAATAATAGGCCCGTCTATCCATTTTAAAATTTTCTCAGATCTACAAGTTCGACGGTGGAGCACATTTGGACTTTATTGATGTGCAGGCCGACACTTCTAACACCAATCTTCTCTCAGACGTCTGGACGTGCAGTTATTAAGTTGCTGGTAACTTGGTTTCGTCGACAGAGTGTACAGTTCTTTTGGCGGAGTTGTGTTATGTGATGGTGGTAGAAAGCAGGCTGCAGCCTCTGGCATTGGGGTGCAGTGGGGTAGACAGGCTGATAAGAGTACATTTACATATACTGGAATGGAATCCACTTCATGTCACAAAATGACTTTGAGATACGAGAAAAATATTGCGCAAAACTTGTCTTTATTTTTAGGATGAATTCTGGTTAATGATCAAACTAACAGTAAAGCTTTGAAGACTAAAAAACAAGGTAAAATATTTTTCTCCCCACTGATTCTGGAATATGAAAAAGGGAATTTCTTTGTCTGAATGCTCCCAGACTTCGCCCGCATGACTTTCTTACAACAGGTGTTTTTGGATGAAGTTACGTCAGGGGAAAAACCTATCTCGTTTTACGTTAACCTCTATCAGAAAGCTCACGTGATCAATCCCGGATTTCCGCGTGGAAAGGCCGGATACTAAAGCAATGAGCCCAGACGCAATACTTTATCATTCATTTAAGTTAAAGGAGTATGTAGACCGTCAGCCTCCACTTCACAGAGAACAAAGTGAATTTCCGTTAGGAAGACGAATTATATACTGCCCTATAGGGAAATAATGGATGTTATTTGAGAGATTTGTAGAACACTGTGTCTTCGGTAGACAAAAAGCAGACGTGTGATAAAAAACTAAGTAGTACGTACACTAACCAATAGGATTTAAACGTTTAAATTCCAAGTTAAATCCCATCTGCCATTTGCTGACATTATTAGGAGCTCGCCATATTCTCCACATTGGCAGGATAAAGGTTAAACGTTTAAATCAATCACCAGTTATGGAGTCCTTAAAATGAAAAGTAGATAAAACCTGTTTCTATTAGTCTGCTGCAATTCAGCATCTTTAAGAACGTTTGTTCCCGCTTTCCCTTAGTGTCACTCACTGACTTACTGACGACTGAATTGACTGACAGACTGTCTGACTCTCTGACTGCCTGAAAATTGCAAAATATTTCAGGCCGGCGACGCAGTAATCATGTCGGGAAGCATTCCTAAACATGCCGTAATTTCGAAGTGTCAAGACACCGGATCGATATTCGAAGAGTTTTATGAGTTTGTGGATTACGTGATGTAATATTCCCTTATGTCTGTATTGGTTAGTAATATTCACGCGCGGTGGTGTCACGTTGTCCGAGACGAGAGCAATATTTGATGTAGCCTGTTTTATCACGACGGATTGCGTAACTAAAAATGTGATTACAGAAACGTAATGCCAGAAACATTATTACGAGAACATTAAATTACTTTGATGCGAGGAAATTATATTAGAACTTTTCTTCACTGCCTAGGGAATATGTGGTTAAGGGGCGGTTGCTTTTTTTCGACTCTAAAAGATCACCCATTGTAACTTTGTTGTCCCGACGCGCTCAGTCTGGTAGGTGATCCTCTTTCGGGAAATGGGTGTGCTTCGAAGAATCACATATAGTTTTAGTTATTTATTTTTTTATTTGCTGTTTTATTTACTCAATTTATTCTTGATATAAAATAATGGAGTGCTATATCCAGTAAAACAACTCGTTCATTTCTAGGGAACTGACAAAGTCACTTCTCTGTACTCCCTCACTCACACCTCTCGTACGCGACTGACTTCCTTACTGGACTGCTAGCGTCCGTTATCAGCTTCTAACCGTTTCACCATTTAAATCTCTCCCCTCCTACCTATCACTAACGGTCCTGAATATACGTTGACTGATTGACGTACAACGCGTGGCCATGAACCGTCCGTAACTGACCCCAGCAATCCTAAGAAACAACTATACTAAAAATGATCGGCTACACGACATACCAACAGTTGTAAAGGATTGTTTTTTCTCTCTCTTATTCACGAAACCACCTCGCCTTAGGAGAGTAACTAGGTGTTTTATTCTGACTTAAATTGCTACGTTGTGTCTGTTTGCTGCAGGCGTCGCCCAACGGTTCAGCATGCTTTGTTCTGGCTCCTCATTCATGAGGTTCCGAAGTTACACACAACGGCGCACCACAGTCGGTAGGACTTCCCTGGACGAGAGGCCAGCTCGTCACAGAGAATTGTACCTGACAACACACACAAAACACTCACAACAGACAAACGTCCAGGCCCCCGGTGGGATTCGAACCCACGGTCCCAGCAGGCGAACGGCCGTAGACCTACGCCTTAGACTGGGCGGCCACTGGGACCGGCAAAAAGGAATGTAAAATTAAATAGAAGCTTTCGTTCCACTTGAATTCTTGAGACAGATTCCGGAAGTGGTTAAGGTCGAGTTGTTTCTACTTACACTACGGGAACATAGAGTCTAGTGGAGATACAACTGTAGCGACTCCTAATTTCAGCACTAGGTGGAGGTAAGTAGTCGTGTTCACACCCTGACCCCTGCCATGGCGTTTTGGAAAAGATGAAAATCCCTTACCATTGCTGGGTATCGAAGCACAATTTTGTTGTTGTTCGGCTTATACGCTAGTAATTTTACTGACTAACTTATTCTGGCGTGGGCCGAGATTGCTCAGACGGTATAGCGACTCGATATGGACTGGACGGTCCGAGGATCTAATTTCGGTGTGGACGAAATTTTCTACACCCTGGGGAGCACCCAGCCTCCTATACAATGGAGACCGGGTTTTCACCTCGCGTAGAGCCTCCGGGGCGTGGTTCTGACCACCCACTCCCATCTAGCGTCAAAGTTAAAGAAAGAGCAGAGCTATACCTCACACCCCCTTGGGGACTTAGTGGCCTGTTCTAGGGGAACTTTACCTTCACATCCGCTCTTATGGCTCCAGTTGGTGTGTTCTAATATATACCGCTTGAAAGAATAGTAATTGAATAATGCCTCATAGTAATTAAATCTGGACAGTCCCGTGTGTCGCAGGTGTAACTTTTGGACTGAATTTTGATGTTTTGCTGACCGTGCATCTCAGTATAATCTTAGTAATTAACCAACTTAATGCACCAAATCTTGTTTTATAATAAGTTTATTGTACGCTTCTACATGTTTCGAGCACTATGTGCTCATCATCTGGAAGTCAAAATTGTATTATACAGCATCTGGTATCACACCTGTAGGTGGTCATCCTGAGCACAAGTCCTCTCTCAACTTGTGCACCGGACGGCCACCTACAGGTGTGATGATACCAGATGCCGTATAATATAATTTTGACCTCCTGATGATGAGCACACAGTGCTCGAAACATGTAGAAGCGTACAATAAACTTATTGTAAAACAAGAATTTGTGCATTAAGTTGGTTGATTACTAAAATTTTTGGACTGAATGCCCAGCGAACCAATAGATGTACAATAACTTTCTCATACGATATTAAATATAACCCCTAGATCTGCCTGCACTGAAGATAATGACACAGTTTATTCCAGAAGAACCGAATCGTGGCAGTGTAACGGGCTGTATCTAACCGCTTAAATTGTTTTGCAATTTTTGAGGGTACATATAATATAAGGGGGGGGGGACCGCGGTGGCACAGTGGTTAAGGTGCTGTGCTACAAATCGGAAGGTCGCTGGTTCGATCCAAGCTGATGTCATTGGAATATTTCATTGTCATAAAATCCTTCCGATCGCACTATGGCCCTGGGGTCGCCTCAGCCTCTAACAGAAATGAGTACCAGGAGCATTTCCTGGGGGTAAAGGCGGCCGGTGCGTAGGGCTGACGACCTTACCACCACCCTGTGCCGATGTCGTGTAATCTGGGAAACTTAACTTCCTGGAACCCTTTGGGCCACCCCAGGCCTGTAACAGGACTGCTTTACCTTTTACATATAATATATGGACGCGGCCGCTGGGGATATAAACTGGCGTGTCGCACGCGGCCCGTGGGTCACACGTTGTATACTACTGCTCTACAGGGAAAAGAAGAGTAAAGATGTGCCTGTGCACGCGATGTAGGAATATCACGCAACGGCGATACAAATCCACTTCATCTTATCTTCGGCTGTAGATGGAGGTGATTGGTTAGCTTCACGTCGCTGCAGTTGTACACCCACACCCACCTGAAGACAGCCATAGGTAGAGTCCAGCTGAAATGTGATGGCACACGGTGACGCATGGTAGGGGAAGTGAAGGGGAAACTAATGAATGGTGTGCGTAGCCAGTACCCTTCACACTACCTCAGAACGTGGTGTATCCAGGATTACTACCGCTGATGCGCACACCTCGGCTGCCAGTAGTCGACTGAACTGACGCCCCCTGCCGATTTAAATGGACTCGTCCGTTTCGCCGAAAGACGAAATCTGGTTTCTGCGTGTGTGCCATCACATTTCAACTGGCCTCTACCACTTGAACAGTAGGGTGCCAGAGCCTCGGATTCGGTCTAAAGCTGACTTTCAAATTAACATTTTAAAGCCTACCGTTTACTTTATGTACCACCACGTTTTGTATTATAAAATTCTGCGTGCTGATTACATTCCATTTACTTGTTTTATATCCCTCTCAGAACAAACAGTAACTCTTGCCTTATACATCACTAACACATTGGTTCTTATAAGTGAGGTGGAGAGTCACATTAATTATTAACCAACAAATGCACTATATAAATTTTCACATTAAAACACTTAAAATCTCTCCGACATGTTTCGATCCTAAGATCATCCTCAGGGAGCTACGTTGTTCCTTGCTAAAATCATTTTAAAGACATTCACAAAACAATTCCATTATACAGGGTGTTTCACGACTTTAGGGCATAACTGCAGGAGGTGATTTCCTAGGTCTTTGTGATCAAAAAAGTTCATATAAACATGTGTCCGATTTTGGACGGTTACGGAGTTATGACC
>Ga0136643_10014128_pt1:2500-11967 | contig 11967 bp, 9 predicted proteins | sample TergutLab28metaG_FD_96883 | JGI IMG/M metagenome (GOLD analysis project Ga0136643, IMG submission 96883) | Labiotermes labralis P1 segment gut microbial communities from Petit-Saut dam, French Guiana - Lab288 P1 (version 3) (version 3) | ecosystem: Host-associated > Arthropoda...
GACGCCGTGTAGTTTCACATTACGTACACAATATAAAGAATCGTGATGACTCCATTCTGACGACATTACCATGAGGAAAGGGGCTTCAGCCTTAGTCGAAATATAAGTACTTACGTACCAAACTGTACGATATCACATCACACAATACAGTAGCTGAGAACTGCGCTCTTCAGGGTTATTATGCAGCGAGTAGCGGTAATTTATTACCGACGTTTCGGGACAACATATCGGCCCCATCCTCTGGGTTTTTTGGATTCTTGACCCTGAGGATCGGACGGCTATGTTGTCCTGAAACGTCGGTATGAAATTACCATTACTCGCTGCGTAATACCTCTGAAGAGCTCAGTTCTCATATACTGCGCGATACAGTAATAATGCTTGGTGTGATGTAATCTTAAGCAACGGACAAAATGATATGAAAGTAATTTCCTGCACAGTCTGCGAGAAAAGCGCTTTTGTTGATGTGTCCCGTTAATGTGAACAAAACATTTCGAAACACCCAGTCGTAGTAAAAGTCCAAAAAAAAAAAATTAGCCATAAAATCACGACTCTGACCAGTAGTCCCGTGTTGATTTAAAACGTGGGATACCAAATTTCACCACCATCATTTCCAATTTGCTATCAAACCGTCATTCACCTCTCACCCATTCAGCCTCGCAACCAACACAGGGACATAAACCAGAGTGCATTGCTGGCTAATGAAACATACCCTACTGTCACAGCTGAAAGGTACCGAACTGGCTCAACGGGTAGGTTAGCGAGGCGAGGGGTTCGAATCTCGACTGGGGCACCGACAAGCCTCAGGTAATTCATGGTTTTACTTAGTGCCATTTAAAATGAGACCGAAACGCCGTGCCTAAACGTCGGCACAACCTACAAAAGAGTACATCTAAAGTTTAGAGCCCCCTCAGCTACTCCAGCAATTCTTATTTTACTACGGAACCAGAAGGTTCATTACCGTATACAAAACAGCCGGCCACTAATGTCCATTCTCATTCAGATGAACCCAGTAGACGCCCCCATACCCCGTATCCTCAGCATCAACTTTTAAAGGCGTCTTCCGATCTAAGTCTAGCCCTCCCACGCGACTTCTTTGCTTAGGTCTCGTCACCAACATCATCCGTAAATACGCCATCTGCCCCAAGTGTATTGAGGCTACATAAACCGCACATATATTTATTACAGCTGCTTGAAACGACGCAACCAAATAGGGTGATAACCGAGTTACAGGGACTAGGCCTCGGGTTTCAATTACGTTAGGCCCAAACATCGGACTACCCCTGGCGCCTGAGCCACGGCGACAGAACAAACAGTAGGCAACACTGAACTGCATAGTAAGCAGTTCTACCATCCGTCCCTTTCATCAGACATCGTTCACATTAAGGACGATTAGATGGACAGGGCACGTAGCGCGCACGTGGGAGAGCTCAGAAATAAGTACAAAATTTTGGTCGGAAGACCGGATTGGTGGAAACCACGAACGGATGTCGGACAGTACTGCATTAGAAGAGATGTGATGGGTTTGGAATGGATTGGATTCATTTGGCTCAGGATACGGACCAGAGGAGGGTCCTTGTCAATAAGGTGATTAAATTAGTTTCCATAAAACGGCTAATCCTTCTGCTGGCGAACCAAATGTTTCCCGAAACTACACCGCTGCATGGAGTTGGATTGGGCCAAAATCTAGCCACGCCCAGACCTGCAGCTGCTGAGGACTTGGTCCACTGTTGCAGTGACGTGTGCTCGTCACAAACTATGCCGAGTCTGCTGCATGCGAGCGTGCGACCCTTATCTCGTAACCACTGTGGCAGCAGCCGGCAGACCTTACTGTCAACGAGGTCCCATCAGGCTCGCTGCACGTCGCTCGCTTTACCACCCCTCCCACAAGCTTTTCACATCCCCCTCCCCTTTCGAAGGGGCGGGCGTAGTGCCATCCACCCTGAACACATAGTAGCTCCTAACCCACACAGCACGAGCTTGCCGACTACACCCCCCTCCCCACCTCCGGCAACCCAAACAGAGTTATACAGCTTGGCTGGTTGGGCTAACCTTCTTCTACCCCCTTCGTGACCAGAGCAGCAAAACACCCTCACCACATGCTCACCCCCGTGTTGCTCAGTATCTATCTGCGGCTATGACCGCACAACCGACCCTCCTCGTTAAGGGTTGTACAATCACCATGGCCACTTGTCGCCTATCTTTATCCGTTCCAGTGACAACAGGTATATCACGTGACAGCTACAGTTCAGTGACAGTCAATATGTACAGCTGTCTGTCCCATTATGGGAAGGACATCGACTGAGGGTGTTGACAGAACATCTGCACATCGGAGGGCGGAACAAGATATCACAGTATCACGTAATTCGAATGTACATGATCTGCACTCCTAGCTAAAATGAGGCATGTTGGAGGTTCGCTAAAGGCTGAATGTAACATTAATGTAAGCACCACAAAGGCGCGCCTCTACAAAAAGTCGAGTAACGGATTGTCATACTGTTCCTGCGAAAGGTGTATTTGGCAACCATTGATAGACGGGCGCTGATTGGAATGAATCAGCCGGCGTTTGAAACAAAATGTGCGAACGGACTGGTGGAGAGCGCACTGGCGGGTGTCTTCTTTAAGGGATTCATTGCGAATGGATAATTGGCCAATATTTGTACAAATTCGTCGTTCCCACGACGTGGATATTTGGCAAAGATATCAGTCGGGGGAATGCGGCTCAAGTCCGATATCTAATGAGGGTTTGGATGAAGTTAAAATAACATGAGACAGGGTCCAGTGGTGGGGCTGATAAATATAATTGTAAATGAATGGATTGATGGATGGATGGACGGACGGATAGATAGATAAATAGATAGATAGAGAGATAGATGGCTGGATGGATGGATGGATGAATGGATAGACGGATGGATGGATGGACGGATGGATGGATTTACAATACAGATGCTGCTAACACCTGCCAACACCACTTAATATGACTATATATATATATATATATATATACACACACACACACACACACATACACATACATCCTAATTTCCACCGCTGTCAATCGAACCACGATACCTCTGCCATTCAGCCCACAGCTACACTCACACACTCACATACACTCGCACTCAGATCGCATCACGCGGGCTCCCTATTACACAGAGCGGCCTTAATAAACGTGAAAATCGATAAGCCTGTAGTATCTCAGACGCTCTCACGGCCACACATTTGCCTGGGGAAGAAAGCCCTTCCACCCATAAGGCTGCTCTATCACGTCTCTCTGGTAACGAACGTAAGAATGCGCGGAGCTTTCCTCCGGATTCCAATGATGATTTCCAAGGACTTCTACCTAACTCTACCTCTCCTAGTGGCGTAGCAGTCCGTTGGCACAGGGAACTTTGTGTTCAGTGCAGCTTCCTACTGTGAACATAAGCTCTGGTGGTCCTAGGACAGCCAGCGGACTGATCCACACACCTTCACAGGTCACGACGGAAGAAAAAAATTAAAATATATTTAAACCGCGAAAGGGATTCGAACTCGCGCCACCAGATTAAAGCGATCTTAGACATTACGACTGCAGATGACCATCATGTTGCGTCTGTATGTTATTCTCTCCCCTGTGGCGCTGCGGACCGACGCGGGCCATGGCCTCCTCATTCTTGAGGTTTCTAGATCACACACAACGACGCACCACAGTCGGTAGGACTCCTCTGGACGAGTGATCAGCGCGTCGCAGAGACCTCTACCTGACAACATACAACACACAACACAGACATCCATGCCCCCGGCGGGATTCGAACCCACAACCCCAGCAAGCGAGCGGCCGTAGACCCACGGCTACTGGGACCGGCCTGTATGTTATTCCAAGAGTTTTTTACTCTTCCGACCGAACCAACTTGCAAAAACAATGAAAAAGTAAACAATTCCATCATAACTAACTAACTAACCGTGTAGAGCACACTCCTTGAGCGCTCAGAACAAACTCCGGGATCCTTGTCCAGATTAGAAAACTTTGTTTCAAAGAGTTACCGCTTGACACAGCCCGCTTGGTAGCATGCTGCTGATTAAGCGTCGTTAAATTAACCGACAATCTAACTCCACGAAGCAGGGTCCTTCCCGAAAAGCCTACCTTTCCTTAGGAGGTCAAGAAATTATCCACCTTTTACGTAACCCTACAGTTCACTTCCCTGCTCACAACACCCTGACCAGTTTCCTTCTATCCTGACATAAATCCGGGCCTTTCCTCATTATTTCTTTAAGATTCGTTTCAATATTATCTTCCCATCCACATCCAGGTCTTCCAAGTGGTCTCTTTCTTTGAAGTTTTCCCACCAAATCCCGTATGCATTTCTCCAGTCCGCCATACTTGCCATATGCCCCGCCCATCTCATCCTCTCTGATCACAATAACGACGTCCGGTATCATGAAGCTCCACATTTTGCAGTTTCGTCCCAACTACAGCTACTTCCTCCCTCTCTGTCAAACGTTTCATCACAGCACGAACTATACAGTACACGACTAGTTGTCTGCCACACACACAGCACGCCGCTCTCAGTCCGCGCGGTATGCTATCTGCCCATACAGAATTCAAATCCATTGTTAAGCTTATTCCGTCGTCTTGAAGCACTGGCAGCCACACCGCACACAGCGCTGCGCTACACTGCGGGACCGCAGCAACTGTGACACCAGTGGACGGATTAAAATTTAAAATGGACACACCTGTGTCACAACAGCAGACTATGAGCTCCTGACTTGCATACAATAAACAGAACGATAATGATGATGATTGTAATGGTAAAGGTAAAGGTAAACTTCGCTGTAGAAAAGGCCACGAAGGCCCAGAGAGGAAGTAGAGGTTCAACTCTGCTCTCTCTTTAACTTCGGCGCTAGATAGGGATGGGTGTTCAACGCCGCGTCTCGGCCGCTTTACCCCTGGGAACGAGAACTGGTACCCATTGTATAGAAAGGTGGTTGGGCCCCAGGACCGGTCTGGACGGGCGCGGAAAATCTCGCCCCCTACCGGGATTCGATCCCCGGACCTTCGAGCCCGTAGCGAGTCGCTATACCGACTGAGCTATCCCGGCACACGATGATGGTGATAATGATGATGATAATAATAATAATAATAATAATCAAGTGCCCAAGGGGAGAGGTGTTCGGAAATCGTTCTGAGTATTCGGGAATGCCGGTTTCGAAGTACTGCCCTCATTAAGGCCTTCCGTGATTGTACTCAATCCCTCCAGAAACATACAGCGCTACACATCAAACAAAGTTAACACAGCTTCCTGCCAGGACCATTCTGATTCCCTATTTAAAGTAACATCGTGTCATTAGAAGCTACACGTATTAACGACATAAAAATTTTCGATGCGTAACTGAAGAATGACGTAAGCATAGAGAAAGAGGAATTTCCAGTTTCAGTAGCATATTCGCTGTTCTTGTGCTGCAAACAGCTGTGTACAACATGCAACAGTATAGTTCATTTGTTAGTTTCCGGTCACTGACATTTTAAAGCGGAAGGCTTGGAGCGAGTCACTGGCATAGTGACAGCGACAGCGGATTGGTGGACGCAACAAAACACCTGTCCTGCCCCCCCACACCTCGCCTACAGAGTAGGTCCGACCGCTAGCTGTGCTGGGTCGGCCGATAGCTAACACATGACTTATACAGAGTCGTATTTGTCACATATCTGATCCATGTCTAAAGAGCTAATGCGACCGGAGCGTAACGCCAAACCTACCCTCCCGCTCCGCAGCAAATATTAACAATTCCCAGACAAAAGGGTGCAAGATTTTCCAAAAATTTAACACCTATGGGAGATTTCAGGCTTCCGCAGCGCGGTGTATGAGAACTGTGCTCTTATGGGCCATTACGCACCGAGTAATGGTAATTTCTCACAGATGTTTCGGGACAACTTACCTGTCCCATCTTCAAGGGTCCACTGAATTTCTGACCTTAGAAGAAGGGGCCGATAGCTCGTCCCGTAACGTCGGTAGTAAATTCCCATTACTCAATGCGTCATAACCTAGAAAAGCGATTTTCTCATCTAGCAGCTACCTCAAAATTCTAGGCGCCAGAAGGGTGACATGGTGCATGACACAATTTCAATACCGACGGTCTACAAATAGACTATTATGCGCCACCGTACTAAATTTATTCGCTACGGCGACGCGACGCTCGGCAGTTGTTCACCCCTCCCCAAACCTTTCTCGATACAGGGACACGTTCAGAGTTCTCTACGAGCAATTTTTGTTGTAGCGATTTGGTGCCATCCGGTAGCTTGGTACTGCAGCTGTAATTGAGATATACTTGCTGCTACGGACAGCCCAGAATATGGCGTCGGTAGTGCGATATGCCAAACTGGCAGCGGGATAACCGGTGTTCGGAGAAAACCCTACCTCAATGTCGCTTCCTTTAACACAGATTCCACAAGATCAACCCGGGACCATAGACCCTAAGACTAAACGCTGGACAATACGAGTAGATGTCTTAAGGCAGTACGATAGAGGACTAGAAATAACATGGGATTGGACAATAGCACAAGAAATACTTTGCCTTCGTACGTCAGCCAAATAAGTGTCAGATAACTTGCTGTGAACACTTATCTGACGGTACAGACATATAGCGCAACACTAAAAAATATGACGCCAAAAGTTAGTGCTTTCAGCTCAGTTTGTTATGACGTAAAAACTATCCGTTGCCACTTCCTGTCGGATCGCTCATGGTATTAACATAGCCAACTCAGCCGAACGCCCACAGGCTCAGTGGAGTAGCGGGGGAAACTGACCAAGTAAGGAGTTGTCAGATTGAAATGAGGACGTTCTCTACGTGATGGTATCGCGTGACTAACTTGGCCACTTGCTTTCCCGTATCGTATATATGTGTCGCAAATCTCATACTAATTCCCTGAACTTTCCGCTTCTTCAGTGGCTTGATGTGCCTGGTAAAGGCAAAGGTTAAGTTCACCCTAGAACAGGCCACAAAGGCCCAGAGGAGGGGGGGGGGTTGGAGGTATATCTCTACTCTTTCTTTAACCTCGGCGCTAGATGGGGTGGGTGGCTAACACCACGCCTCGGCCGCTTTAACCCTGGGAAAGACCCGGTACCCATTGTATAGGAAGCTGGGTGGGCCACAGGGCCCGTCTGGACTGGTGCGGAAAACCTCGCCCCCACCGGGTTACGATACCCGGACCGTCGAGGCTGTAGCGACTCGCTGTAACGACTGACTTATCCCGGCTCAGTGATGTGCCTGATACAAGAAATATTCTTACGAGGATCAATGATCAAAAATACAGAGGGGGAAGGAAAGTTTGAAAAATTTGTCAACAAAACATATGCATTTTCTACAGAACAGCAGCGATTTGGGTTCAGTCTCAGGACAGTCCATTTGGAATATGTGGTGGACTGAGTGGCTATGGGGAAGGTTTGTCTACGAGGGCTTCGATATTGTCCTCCCAGTCAATATTCCATAAATATTTCATACTTGTATGTCATCTGGAGCTGGTACGGTACGAACGATAGCCCCATTCAGTCCGCAGAACCTAGAGATTTGACTTCACTCCACAACAGCAGTATTACCAAGCACCATCGCAAGTGATGACGCCCCACAGAACGCCTGGACCAGTACCGACCCTGTCAATCCTACCTCATACCCAAATTCACCCGTCATATTTTGTGACATTTCGTGACACAAGTGACGCTCCTACCACGTCACTATTCAGGCCAACATGCAGTATGGAAAGACACCAGACATACGGCGTATCGACAGGTTTTACCAATTTCAAAAACGAGGAATGTGACATTAAGCTATTATTTACTGGAAAAAAATCGGTAAATATCGTGAAAGCAAAACTGAATAATGGTGGCCGTGCGGTCTGATGTGTAGGTCTGCGGCCTTTCGCTTGCTGGGATTGCGGGTTCGAATGCCGCCGGGAGCATGGATCTTTGTCTCTTGTGAATGTTGCATGGTGTCAGGCAGAGGTCTCTACGAGGGGCTGATCACCCATTCAGGGGAGTACAACCGAATGTGTGTCACTGAGTGTGATCAGCTGCAACAATAAACCTCTACAGCTACAGTGAGTGGGTAGAAGAGGTCAGACTGAGAAAGAAGATAGAAAAGAAGACTCTGAATACTCCTTAATTGACTAATTATATAATCAACTTGACTGTATACATTAGCAGCTCATTAGAATATCATAGAATTAAAAACGCATTCAACGCTACGTATTAACAAGACAGGCAAAATTCGTATAACCGTGCATTGTTGCAGTGGAAAAGTAATAAGTATTACATATTCTGAGTGTATGTTTGTAGCCTCAGGTATCTAGCACGCAATGCACGTACGTCATATTGTCGTCTGTGGCCTGCCCGGCTCGGGAATATTTTTCCACCTTATCTCATAGACGATACGACTGTCAGGGGGGGAAAATTAATGAGCATGAAGTGTGTGTGTTTTGATCTTCTTTGCAGTTTCCGTCCGAAAATGTTTTAATTCTAGGAAGAAACGGGCGAGATATCACAAATGTACATCGGTCTTCATGTAAAGTACCCGTTACTCTTGTCCGATTGTAATGGCACTTGAATTTTCTCGACAGATTTTCGAAGAATACTCAAATATCAAATTTCGTGAAAACCCGTCCAGGGGGAGCCGAGTTGTTTCACGTGGACGGAAGGACAGACAGACGTGATGAAACTAACAGTCGCTTTGCGCAATTTTGCGGACGCGCCTAAAAGCTGACGCGCACCTTCCCACCTCATAATGTCATCACAGAATTTTACGTACGTGAAACAAACAACGGACTCTGAACTAAGACAATGGCTTTGTACTTGGTCGCAATCACGTCCGTAGACCACGTAACCTGCATAAATACAAGTTCGGGCCTATATTACACAGGGTGATGTAGGACGCTCTTTTATTTCTTATCAGTCGATATTTTACGCTTACAGCGTCACCAGAATCTTCAACGTGCAGGGGCCCTAAGCATAGCAGTAAAGGCTCTGTTTCGGTTTGCCCCAAATTTATACAGAATAGAACATTCGATATTCAACACGTTGCCTCTAGTGTCAAGTGACTCTTGCATCATCCTGTATATTCAAGTTCACTCCAGTCGCTGTGACAGGACTCCACAGTGTACCGTTTTGCAGCAAAAAAAAGAGCAGTGCCGAAAGCGAGACGGTATATTGACCGGACTAGGGGGCCACACAACCAGGGAACCGAGTTCGATCCCTCGCAGGAACAAGCAAGCCTTCTTCTATCCAGAGTGTCCACACTGAATTGGGTATCCGTCTGTGCCCTCGGGTAAAATATGGCCAGGACGAGAAACTAATTATACACCCAGTGTCGAGCTTAATACGAAACTCCGTGGCCTCAGTCCGCACGCGAACTATACCGACAGAGCGGCCGCCGCCGGTCGGCGAAGTTAGTGCCAACTTTTGCGGATAGAGGGGTGTCACGTGGTCAGCGCAACGGGTCCCCAC
>Ga0136643_10014129_pt1 | contig 11967 bp, 8 predicted proteins | sample TergutLab28metaG_FD_96883 | JGI IMG/M metagenome (GOLD analysis project Ga0136643, IMG submission 96883) | Labiotermes labralis P1 segment gut microbial communities from Petit-Saut dam, French Guiana - Lab288 P1 (version 3) (version 3) | ecosystem: Host-associated > Arthropoda: Insects >...
CCCCCCCCCCCCCAAATTGTTGGATCTTTGCGTCCGTTAAGAATACCTTCCGATGAAGTAGTGTGGGGATGCAGGGTGAAATGCTTGGGTCCTGAGTTTTGTCTTTGCTGTGTCGTGTACATGAAAGAGAGCACATACCGAAATCATTTGCATTTCTGAAAATAGAGTCTGAATTGCTTGAATGTTTGTCAGCTTGGTTGTGTTGGTTCATCTTTCTTGAAATTTGCTGTGCGTCAGTGTGGGCAATTCAGGATTGCGTTTTATTAAATGAAGTGAGTTATTTATACTAAATAAGTTTAGGGTTGTTTAGAATAGCTGAGATTTTTTATTGACTTCATCATAGTTGTTCAAGATTGCTGATATGTGCACAGGGTAGAGAGCTATGCAGTCAGGTCTTCTGGGAGTTGAAACTGTGCCAATGAATCAGTGGTTATAGATGATTTGAAGTAATGTGGTGCTTTCATATTTAATGGCCAAGAAGTTCATAGGCCCCTTGATCCATGAATATGAAGGTGCGTTCCATTTATGCAGTGTCATACACGAGCAGACCCACAGTCCTCAGATATGGCACTGCATAAACTTGCACAGAACTACTTAGAATAGTCCAGGATTTTTCACAGTTGCACAGATTTACTCACAGTTTTAGAGAATAAAACATAGTTTCACTGAGTTGCACAGATTTGTCAGCACTGGATGTGGGATTTAGTTCACTTAGTTTCATTTAAGTCACGTGCTTATTGAGTGACAAGTTTGCATCAGTTACATTGAAGTTAGGTGATCAGTTCGGAGTCCAGCTCATGTAGTTAAGTTAGGTGGTCTTGGCATCAAACTTAGAACAGGAATCAGATTTGAAGCTAGGGTTGAATGTGACATCAGCATCTAGTGTGGTGTTTCTTAACCTTTATTGCAGCTCAGACTCCTCTGGTTCTTCATATATATTAAAGTAGGTTGGTTTTTAAAACCAAAGTTGTAGCATAAATATAAAATGAAAGAGAAAGAGTTAAATATTTATTTTAATTTTACAGTGCAATTAAGGAACATTTGGAATGTTTTTGACCCTCCAGAGAGGTATCTCCCATATTAATGACAACTGATCTATTGTATCTGTCAGTAAATTTGCCTGTGTTCATCCACGCAGATCTGACAGTGTGGGTATTCAACAGCATTATAAGTGTACTATTCCACTTATTTATAAATGTGCAATACTGTAATGATTGTGTGAGGTGGTAGCAAAATTGAAAACATTTATATGTATTCTCCAGTTCTTATTAGATATGATTGGCAGGTGAAGACAAAATTTGGTTTCTGGATAGTCCAGCTGAAAAAAAGGACCATATCAAACCTGCAGTGTAACTGCAGTGAAACAATTTGTGGAGAACGGAGGCATGTGATTTGTGACTGTTTTACAGGTATATTATACCTCATGCTGTCTGACGCGCTGTCCCTCTTCATTCTGTTCATTGTTATTAGGATCATTCTTATCATTGTCATAGGAAGATTCATCAGATCACAATACTGCAGACTGAAAGGCTTAATAAAGATTAATAAAAGGCACTGTTAGAGTAAGGATCTCAAAAATCATGAATAAATATAAACTAAGAATGTACTATGGTGTACATGTATTTTCTTAAGGGTATATAGTAGAATGCTGTAGAAAGTGAAGGTAATTTCATGCTGGGATGCAATGCGGTTTGATAAGTATGAATACATGTATCAGGTTTCTCTGAAACATCAGTTCATATCTACCAAACCACATGACATTTGAAAAACCTCCACTGTCATGAGACCTTCAAATCTCACATCACAGAAGATGTCAGAGATGTAGGCATTTATGACAGTTTCTGTAATGGACATGGAATCCGTAATTTTTATAATTCCCGGCATGTGAAGGGTAACTGAACTGCTGTTAAAATGTAGTTTTTTTTTTAAATTTAAGCCCTTAATGCTTTATTCTTTGTCATACCAGGCAGGTATTTGTAACTAAAATACGCTTATAAGCCTTTTCTGAAATCTGCTAAATTGAATTGTGACACACCAGAGTCCAGGAAGTAAATGCTAGTGGCATTCTTCTGTATTCTAATTTTCATGGTGGTTAAATTTATATGCATAAGTATACAGTTGCTATGTACAGTTTTCTTTCCTTTTGTACACATAGAAATAGTTGTTGTGTGGTTGTAATTGTATTAATTTTTAACTGATCCATGCAATTGTGTGACCCATTTTTGCTAGGTTTATGTGAGCTGAAAAATGTATAGTCATGGGACACAACCCTTCACTATTGTGAAGCATCTGTTGTGGTAATGAAGTAAGATATACAGATATACAGTATTAATTGGAGATGTGATATCTGTTAGTGGATAAAGCAACTAACTGCCAAGAAGCCACCACCATAGTGTTACTGATGAATTACACTCTAACCACTTGAGATATGCAGGCTGTCCACATAAAACATCAATAAACTTGAAACTGGAGAGGATATCTATCACTCAGTGGTAGATTTTTGCTTTGTGTATTGAGTAAAATGGTTGTTTCTCATATCCATTATATTAGTATTCATAATTTAACCTTTTAAAGCCTACTGGTTATGTGATGCACCAGCAGTTTTAACATTCAACAATTGTATGCTCTGTCCACACTGTATTTGTGTGTTTTGTATTTATCTCGGAACAAACAGCGACCTGTGCCACTTATACCACAAACTGATTGGTTTTTATAACTGAGATGAAAAGTGTTTACTGCGTGGTATGGACTGGGTCTTTAAATAAAGCAGTCTGCGCTTCATCTTAAAAGGGCTAACAAACCAGCAAACTTAGTACATGGATCAGAGAATTTGTGAGAAGCTGAGAGGTTATTAGCTATTCAGATTCTTGAGGAACCAGTGCCATGTTCACAAGACGCACCACTTGTTCCAATCCTGAGCCAGATGAGTTCAGTGCATGCCCTTCCATCCTGTTTATTGAAGATCCACATCTGTTGTATCCTGCCTTCCATGCATAGTTGTCCAAGTGATCCTGTAGGTTTTACCAACCAGAATTTATATGTGTTTCTCTCATGTCTGGTGCCACATACCTTGCTGATCTTATCCTCCTTGATTTGATAACTCAGTATTATTCGGTGAGCAGTATGGACCATAAGTTGCCACATTGTGCAGTATTATTCAGTTTCCTCTTCATCTCTCTTGTGTCAAAATATCGTGCTCTTCACCCTCTTCTTGAACATTCACAGCCTATGTTCATTCATTCGTTTATTTAGTATTCCAGAGATCCATCAGAGTGGATATAGCACTTGTCATTAGATAACAACAGGCATAGCACAAAATGAGTCTCGACAGTAAGATACATATGATAGTAATTTGTGATTATGATACATAAGTAACAAATCAAGTTTATACAAGGAAATGTGATCAGTTCAGAATATATGATCAATGAAATACTTACATAATGTAACTAGACAGAACTTAAAAATGATTCAAGAGTACTTACATAATGCAGATAGATAGAATCTTAAATCAACATACCACTATAATAAAATCTTGTGATACAATTCTTAATTCATGATTGACTAAGGTACTCTTCAATTGTGTAAAATGAGTGAGTGTGTGAAAAATTTTTTTAGAGCAGTTTTAAATTTTTTTTGGTTACCAGCAACATACGTAATCTCTAAGGGCAAATAATTAAAAATTTTTATCCGCAAATAATAAGCTCCTTTTTGATAAATGGTTAAGTTTGCTTGAGGAAGGTATAAATCATTTCTTTGTCTGGTGTCTAAATTGTGATTTTTATTGTTTGTCAGGAAAAGATTTTTGTTTTGAACCACAAACATTAATAAAGATAACATATATTGTGATGTCAAAGGCAAAATTCGTAATTTCTTAAATAAGTTTCTATGCGAAACTCTTTTCCCACATCCTTCCATAATTCTAATTGCCTTTTTTGTATTCTAAAACGTATGGAGCTATGCGATGAGTTCCATTAATGTGAGGCCAAGTTTCACACTCACAACAAGAGTCACAATTATAGTTTTGTATATTTTTATCTTTATGGTTTCAGATAGACAGGAAGGCTAAAGATTATGAACTGTGTGGTAGTAAATCACCTTTCTCATGCAGATAGGTACAATAATAGACTTTCCACTGCTGAGGCAGTTCTTCCTTGCTACAAATAAAATCAGTATATGGGCCTTGGAACTTACAATCATGACTTCTCCTGGAATTTGACCAATCCCTGGTGCTTGTATATTTTCACTTATTTCAGTAGCACTGTCAGTTCGGGGTTCTAGTGGCTCAGATGTATGTAAATCAGTCTGCATAACATCTTTAATCCCATGTACATTCAGTAGCAGACAAATGGGATTCATCCACCTTTTCAAAGTACTGTGGTAATCTGCAAGCAGATCACCTCCTTGTCCTTCACCAAATTAATTCTGTTTGGTGACTCTTTTTTACATTTGTTTATGTCTTTATGCAAGTTTTGTGATTTGTTGTTTTTCTACTTTTTTTTTAAATAGTTTCAATTTGTCTTACATTGTTCAGCTTATATCCATTAATTTGGTGTGGATCTTTTAGCCATTGTGGTTTATTTTGCTTCCTTTACTTCAGAAAGTGTTGAGCATTGTTTATCAAACCAGGTTTATGCTACTGCAGTTTCTAATGCCCTGGATTTTGTTTCACTCAAGCTTTGCTGTGTGATATCCCATTATCGATTGAGAAGGGATAGGGGTTATGGACAAGCAGTTGACTGTAAAGTACCCATAGATGGTGAAGAAGGTACTATTAACAGAGTAACTTAACAACAGATTTATTTCAGGCGATGAATTATACAATGTGAACTGTAGACAGCTGAATATTATATGAGGTGACAGTCACACCAACTTCTGGCAGCACCTTGGCATTCAGACTAACATGCAACAGTGCATATAACAGAAAGTGAGCATAAGGGTGACTTGTGAGATTGTGTTGGTGTAATCACAGGTTGCTTGCAATATAGGATGTTAAAAGAAAATTTCCATTGGAAAATAAGTCTAACTTGTTTGGCCTTTTCTTCCACTGTTCTTTAACTTTCTCAATTTGACTGGGTTGGCAGACTTTACCCTCATCTTCTCATCTTTCAGCACATGTGAAGTCAGAATTGTGTCCTAGTTTTACACATATCAGTGGAAAAGCTGAGTTTACAATGGCTTGTTTCCATATGGCATGATAGTGTTGCGCATATCCTAGATTTGTTACTGATGTACAAAATTTTCATAATGTACAGGTTCTGAAATTATAAGTATGGTACTTGTGTAATACTTTTACATCTCTTGATATTTTAGCTGAATATTTATTACATCTTTTGTATTAATACATAAAATCATATGCAACAACACACCCTAATATACAAGAGCTGTCTCCCTGATATTCACCCAAGTTGTATTGATTTCTCTGCTATGATCTTGGTTTTTGAAAGCTGCAGAAGCTTCAACCCTATGTGAGATTGTAATCTGATACTGTTAAAATTTTGTGTTATGTAGCTTCTTGAGGTCAAGTAACTGCATGTAGATCTTTTGCATTGCTTGTGTACTTGCTGATAGTCTCCCCATAATTGCTGCAACCCTGTGGGTAATGTTCACTATCACAGTCAACTCGTCTGAAAGTTTGGATGTGAAGTGTCCTCGAATATGATTTCCTGCTGCTTATCAAGAAGTCATCAATCTGGGACGGTGTCTTCCCTTCAGGAGAAGTACAAGTGTGAATGTGAATGTTTAAGTGTTCAAACATTGTGGTCCTGCCTGAGAGCGGGTGTGACAAAGTTAATTTCTTTTAACATCATTACTAGTTTATGTAACTTGTCATTTTCAGTAGTCACTTGGACAGTACCTTCTTGCCCTAAAAGCTCCAAACAGTATTTTGATTTTTTTTTTAAGGGAATTGCTTGAACACCTGCTCTACTTTTTCATAGAAACACTCCTTTGTACGATAACTTTTATCCTTAGTTGGGGTGTGTACATCCAGAATAACATCACATGAATAACCTCTTAGCACAATCTATGTCGTTCTGCTGTTAATATACTGTACCCTGTAAACTGCTACTCACCCCCTTCTAGTGCCACAATCATGGAAGAGTAGAGCTATACCTCTACCCGCCTTCTGGGCCAAGCAGGGCCTGTAACGGAATCACTTTACCTTTTTTTTACCTTTACCCTGTTAACTGCTGCTCTGATTCTACTCTGTGAAATTGATGACACATATTCCATTTTTCACAGAAAAAATTATAATCCTCTGGTAATTCAGTGCCATCCTTGTTCTTTATGACCACCAGCATTCCCACTAAATGTAATCAATTTTGCCAATTTTCCTGCATCTGTTTTTAGTGACCTTGAACTCAAGAGGCTGCTGACTCTCCAAGTTCCAAAAATCTTCTGGTTTGATTGCATAGGTCATTTAAAAGAGTCTGTCCAGGTCCAAGGCCTTTCATCATGTTTCACAATATGCTTGTTTCACATAGGGAGGTTAGCCCTTCATCCAACCTCAAGCTGGAGGATCATTATGTGTCACCTGCCCATGACTGTGTATTCAATATTTTCCTGTCTACCTTCCATATCTGGAGACCATCTCCTTCATGAGGAGCCAAAGATTGTGCCAAGACTTGGTGTCAGGAACCTACTTTGTGCACACATGTTATAATTGTTACATATTATCTGAACACAGAACATTGATTGAATGCAGTATGTATATATATTTCTTCTATCAAGCTATTGACAGGCTTTTATGAAATTTGGAATTTATGGTGACTGGACTGAAATTTGTATGGAAATTACAAGTTTAATGTTTACAGGTCAATTGTTAATTACTAGTTTTATATGAAGGCCAACTTGAATTTGTTAGATATTTTAAAAAATGGCATCTTGTATGAAAGGTACAGCATGAGGTAAAACATCCAATTTTAATCTGAAGATTGTATTATAAAGTTGTTTATGTTGCATGTGTAATGAGTTCCTGTCACCACAGCATGGCATGTTGTCAGGTTGTGGATGGAAGAGAGTTCTACAGACACGGAGGGTAACAACAAATACTTCAAATAAGCTGTTACTTTCAGCCAGTAAGTGGTGGTTTGGGCAAGGGGTTGGCATCTTCTAAACATAACAAATGAACTTCTCACAGAAAGTTACATAGCTCCTAAACAGTGAGAGATGCTTTAATCACCATTTATTTTGAACTGTCATTTAGAATATGATATCATGAAGGTACAGGTAAACCAGGAGGATTTCAAATTGGTTGGGACACATCAGGATCTGTTTTATGCTGATGGCATTGATTTACTGCGTGAAAACATACACATTCTAAATGAAAACAGAGAAACTTTATTGGACACTAGTGAGGAGATTCCATGGTAAATGGGTTCCTGTCATCACAACATGGAACGTCCTCAAGTTTCAAATGGAGAAACTGCCTCCATATATATGTATGAAGGGTAGCAGCGAATATACTGAATAAGCCAATAGGGGGTGGTACTTCACAAGGTCTCGGACTTGGACTGATCCTTTGGTACGTTGTAAGCAGTGGAAATGAGACATGAGATTCAGCACGTGGAATGTGAGGAGCCTGTGTAGGCTACGGACACATACGACAGTGGCCAGGGAATTAGCACGGTATAGACTAAATTTAGTGGGTGGCACAGTTCAAGCAGAGAATTATAGTTAGTTAGTTGGTATGGGTGAGGAGAGGGGGGTGTATAGGGTCTTGGTGGGGAAACCGGAGGGAAAGAGACCAATGGGGAGACCTAGGCGTAGATGGGTGGCTAATATTAGGATGGATCTCCAGGAGGTGGGATGTGGGTATATGGACTGGATTGGGCGGGCCCAGGATAGAGATAGGTGGCGGACGCTTGTGAGTGCCGTAATGAACCTTTGGGTTCCGTGAAATGCGGTGAATTTCTTGACTAGCTGCAAGCCAGTTAGCTTCTCAAGAAGGACTCTACACCATGGAGTAAGTTAGTTAGTTAGTTAGTTAGCTTTATTTTCCATAGATCCCATTGAAATACAATTTCACATGGATGTGGAAATAGTCACAATGTAAACAACATCTAGTGAACACATAGGTGGAAAAGTTATCAATAAAATTTACTTAAAAGAAGAATATAAGTGTTGTCAAATAAAAATATGCACACATAGATTTAACAGACAATAAAAGAAATACAATAAATAATAATTTAATTATTAAAACTACAATATCAGCAATCATTAATTACTAGCAAATTTCCTGTACTAGGATTGCTCAGTAAGTTCCAGGCAAAGTATTCTTGACTGGTATGAAATGAACCTTCCAAAAGAAACCTTTTTGAGGCTGATTTAAATTTCCTCATTTCACTATATAAACTTTTTATCCTTGGAGGCGAACAATTGATTTGATTCCTGAGTGATACACTCCTTTTTGAACCTTAAACAAATGTGCTGAGGGTAAATGTAGTTCTGAACAGTGTCTTGTGTTAATAGAATTTACCACCAAATTGGATTTGAACATATTGTATTCTTAACTACAAAGAGTAATAAGGAAAGTATGTACTGTGAGTATAGGGGAAGAATGTTTAATTTTTTAAACAGCTCACGGCAGGATTCTTTGATTCCAGTATTCATCATAATTCTTATTACTCTCTTCTTTAATTTAAAAATGGCATTACTGTAGGAGGAGTTACCCCAAAAAATTATACCGTAAGATATGATGGAATGCATACTAGAGAAATAGATCATTCTTAGATTCTCCAAGGAAATAATGGACTTCAGAGACCTGATTACGTAACATGCTGAATTTAGCTTGGAAACAAGTTGGTCTATGTGTGGTTTCTACAATAGTGTGCTGTCTAATGTCAAACCTGAAAATTTAGTATAATTTTTATTCACATTGACTGCATAATTAGTTTTTGACTTAAACTGCATATAATAGGTTTTGTTTAAATTCAGTGATAGTAGATTGTGTTGAAACCATATTATAATTTTCTCAAAGACTTCATTGATTTCTTCCTTGAATTCAGTAAGATTTGGATGTGTAAAAATTATATTGGTATCATCTGCAAACAGTGTTGGTTTAGATAAATTATTTATTGAACCTGGTAAATCATTGATGTAAAGGAGGCACATTCTTTATTTAAAAGGAAATGAGAATCATCAATTAGGGACAGGATTTTTTGTACGCTGAGTCCAGGACAACTCAGGCGGTCTGAATTTGTGAAAGTCCCGAACTGGAAGCGACATAACGTACATTTGAATCTTTCGTAGTTTCCCTGTATTTGTACATTCATGGCATTTGTCATTCATTAGAATAATTCACGCCACACATATATATTAATCCAAAACATCAATGAGTTTGCTCAGGATGGAGTTAAAACATGAATTAACGTTCTAATTTTCCGAGGCGTGTGGCTAGTTAGCTCTGCTGCGAAGGTCTGATATTACGAACAGTACAGATTATTATTCAGTTCAGTACGTTAAAGGCATGGTAGCAGTATTCTTCTATGACCAACTATATTTGTTCGAGTCCCGGTATCGGCGTATATTTTTTTCTTTTCGCATATTCTCACAAACACTAGATTAAACTGTGCAGTTACACATCCATAATTTAATTACATCTTTCAAAAGTTACCCGTGTTGCATTGGGCAAGTTTAAAAATGCGAGTGACGCAGTTATTTTTGTGTGTTTGTTTCTGGTATTCTAGTTTAATGAGCCCGTATTAGAATGTGAGTTTTTGCCTCCTTTTATTATACAATCAGTCCATTACAAGACCATAAGTATAACTTATGTAGTCAAACCTAAAATCCTACACTATTTAGTACATGTCTTGTAGAGTAATATCCAAATGAATATCTGTGAAATAATATTTACGAAATTCTGGTTGTTAAACCTGTTGGTTTCAACCTTTTCAGTCTTCTAGGCTTTTCTTCTTCAAGTAGTGTGGATGCAAGTTCGTTTGGGTGTGTTGTTATTTTATCTCTGTACTTGATGCTGAATTTTGTAATTTATTCTCTAATTGTTGGTACCTTTAAGTCTACATGTAAGACTTTGTTATATATATACCACGGAGCATTTACTGTTGCTCGGAGGACTTTATTTAGATATCTCTGTAATATTTCAATGTTAGAATTACTAGCTGTACCCCAGAGGGATATACCGTATGTCCAGATGGGCTTTAGAATAGTTTTCTAGGTGAGTAACTTATTTTCTATTGATAGCTACGATTTTCTTCCTAGAATCCAATAAATTTGTTGGCATTTCAGCCCCAGTTGTTTTCTTTTAGCAATTTGGTTTCCATTCAGTGTGACTGTGGAACAGTTTTCTCTTTTCAAGGTAAAGGTTACATGGTCGGCATATTTTCATTGGCCTTTATACGCAAGCGTTTTAACCATTTTTCGAATTGGTTTAGATGATTTTGAAGTTTTCATGACGCAGTAATGGGATTTTGATGTGAGGCTAGAATCGCTGTATCATCGGCATAGGTTGCTGTCAGTGCTTGCTCGGTTTCTGGTAGGTCTGCTGTAAATATTGAATAAAGTATGGGTCCGAGAATACTGCCTTGTGGTACTCCAGATTGGATGGTGTAGAGTTTAGTGTATTCTTCTTGGTATCTCACTTGAAATGTCTGGTCATTGAGGTACGATTTCTGTAGTGCATACTCTGGGTGTGGGAAAGCACGTTTGAGTTTGTCGAGTAACCCTGTATGCCATACTTTATCGGATGCTTGACTTATGTTGATGAAAGCAACTGAGCAGTAGCGTTTGCTTTCCAAGTTGTCGTTGATTTTATAGACTAATCTGTGTGCTTGTTCGATGGCTCTGTCAGTTCCTTTCTAAATCAAAATTGGTGAGAAGGCATTAATTTGCTTTTGTCCACGATGGGTGTTAGTCGTTTAAGAAGTATCTTTTCTGTGATCTTTGATAAGATTGGGAGGAGGCTAATTGGACGATATGGTGTTATGTCATTCGGGTTCTTTCCTGGTTTTACAATCATAATGATTTGTCTCACTGCCCATTGAACATGGGAAATATTCGGTTTGTAGTGCAGCATTATAAATTTGTGTTATTGCTCTGAGACCTTTTTGGGAAGTTCTTTAAGAATTTTTCCGGTGATCAAGATGTAGCCCGGAGCCTTTTTTCGATTGATTATATATCTATGACATTTTTAACATTGTTAATTCGGATTTTGTACATTGGCAAGGCCATCTGGTGTGAGGCATTTAAGTCGTTATTAATTGTCTTTTTAAGATGTGTCATCCCCGTTGTGTTAGGTCAATAACACAAAGCTGTAACGTGTATATATCTATATATACATACAACCATGAACACAACAATATTACAATTAGTAGCAATATATAATATACAACTACATGTTTCGGCCCTATATGTAGGCCATCATCAGGTTGTCCAAAGAACTTATTAAGTGACTATACAATATGTGTGGTAATTTTGGAAGGGTGACGAGATCTCGTCTTACATCATAAATCGTGGGATTAGTAAAAGTTGCCAACATTTACATTGATGCGTAGTTCATCATGTAAAATGCATAGGTATTCATCTTATGATCCTAGGATGCGATTTGCACTTGATGAAACTCCTTCGTACGATGGGTTTACTACCTAATTTACATGTTAGCATTATAAGATGTTCACACTTGATGTAACTCCTTAGTATGTATAGTTAATCGCATAGTAGATCTTCATGAAAGATGGACCCAACGCACCCACGTGAGATGCCCAGTTGCTCAGCTATTGATATAACCGAAATCCTACGATCTTCCAAGATTAGCTCGTGAATTTGATCAGTAATCTTTGGGGTTGTCACTGTTTTGGGTCGTCCAGGACGAGGCGCATCACAGGTGAAAATCACGTTTAAACTGGGCCACCCGGTTTTTGACGGTTGCATAAGATGGTGCATGTTCCCCTAATGCTTCTGTCAGAATGGCTTGAATTTCCTTCGGCGCCTTGCCTTGCAGAAAAAAAAAAA
>Ga0136643_10014130_pt1 | contig 11966 bp, 9 predicted proteins | sample TergutLab28metaG_FD_96883 | JGI IMG/M metagenome (GOLD analysis project Ga0136643, IMG submission 96883) | Labiotermes labralis P1 segment gut microbial communities from Petit-Saut dam, French Guiana - Lab288 P1 (version 3) (version 3) | ecosystem: Host-associated > Arthropoda: Insects >...
AAATACTTCCCGCTGTTGTAGGATGGAATCAATAGTGTCGTTGGAAAGAGGGGTCTGTTTATGTGTTGAATTGCAAGTATTTTCTTGTTACAGAGGCTGAAAGGAATCATGTCAAGTGATGCGCGAAATTTCAACAACATGGAGATGAGAGCTGTCATCAAGTTCTTTTTCCCTTCAAGGCAAGGTGCTAAAGGAAATTCACACCATTCTGAAAGCAACATTAGGGGATTATGCACCATCAAAAACTGGGTGGGCCACTGTAAACGTGGTGATTTTCCACCTGTGTTGCACCTCGTACTGGACGATCCAAAACAGTGACAACCCCGAAGATTATTGACCAAATTCACGACCTAATCTTGGAAGACCAGTGGATTTCAACAAAATCAATAGCTGAGCAACTGGGCATCTCACGTGAGCGGGTTGGGTCCATCATTCATGACGATTTGGACATGCGGAAGCTCTTCGCAAAGTGGGTCCCAAAATACCAGAATGCGGATCAAAAATGTCAATGGTGCCAGTCATCTGAGCAACTTTTGGAATTTTTTGGCATGATCCAAATGATTTCCTGTCGCGATTATTGACCAGGGACGAAACCTAGTTATATCACTATGACCCGGAGACAAAGTAACAATGAATGAAGTGGCAGCATAGTGGCTCACCCTGCCCCCAAAAAATTCTGAGTGCAAAAATCTGCTGGAAAAGTTCTCGCCTCGATTTTTTGGGATCAAGACGGCATCCTCCTCAATGATTACCTTCCGAAGGGGCAAACTAACACGCGGAGTATTACTCATCTCTGCTGATGCAATTGAAGGGCATTTTGAAGGAAAAATGCCATGGGAAGTTCACCAAGGGGGTCTTGTTCTTGCACGACAATGCCGCAGCTCACCGGGCACTTGCAACCCCAAAGAAACTGGCCTACCTGGGCTTCCAGTGTCTTGATCACCCACCCTATTCTTCGGATCTGGCCCCGTCGGACTATCACCTGTTCTCTGGACTGAAAAATCAATTGAAAGGTCACCATTTTTCATCCAACGTGGAGGTCACTGCTGCCGTGGAGACCTGGTTGGATGGAAAATCTTCTGAATTTTTTTTTGAGTGGCTTGCAGAAGTTAGAGCAATGGGCTAAGAAGTGTATTGATCTTCGTGGGAAGTATGTTGAATAAATCCCGAATTTGGTCGCTGTAGTTTGTTTCCTTCCTGGTCGGGCTAAGGACTTATCAGCAACCCCTCATACATAAAGTCACAAAAACCATTACAGCCCACACTATCATTATCCTGTAGATGGAGCATACTATCAAACTATCTTCTTCTTCTTCTGCACTACAACTCTGGTAGTGTCCTGGCTTTCTCAACAATATCCTTTCATTTAAGGTGATTCTGAACTTGTTCTACCCATTTTATAAGTTTCATCTCTCTCAGGTCATTTTTGACGTCGTCTTCCCATCGGGACTTAGGCCTTCCCACTGGTCTACTTGTAGATGGTTTCCATTTGTATATTTTCCTTACAATACTGGTTTCAGGCATTCTAATTATGTGTCCAAACCAACTCAATCATTGGGCTTTACCAAAATAAATTATGTTCCAATGATTTATTAACTCATCCAACCGCTTGTTTGTTTTAATTCCCCAAAAATCATTAACCTCTTTAGTTGGCCGAAATATTTTTCTTAATATTTTCCTCGCAAATACTGATCGTCTCTGTATAACACTTTCTTTAAGGACCCATATTTCACAACCATAAACTACAACTGGTCTAAACTATCAAACTATCACGTATGATAATAAAAAACATACAATAGCTCATTTCATTTGCATTCTTTTAAAAAACTGCTATACACTTCAGCACCTGTAACACCACATTTGTGCTACACTGCATTTTTAATACTGCCTTCCACAGCAGTTTTCACAACTTGCACAAATAAAAACCTGTGATCAATGCATGTTTTGTTTTCCTTGCTTCACCCAGAACACAATAACGCTTCTCATTCACGAGAAACAGCTTTAGCTAACTTGCTCAATACTATGTAAATTGGATTAATACACATTCAAGCAGTGACAAGTTAAGGCTAAATGCTACTGTAAATGTACATGCATTTGCATGTACATTTACAATTCAATGTTACTGACCTCAATGTGAGAAATCAAATTGTAGACGTGGGGTGAGAGATATTTTCCTGCCAGCTTCACCACCATTTCAAACCTAAAAATAGGCAGACAAAGATCACACATAATAGAAACACCCTAAATAAGTGGTCTTTGAACTCTAGTATTGGGGGAACTCTTGAGACTAAATATGAATTTTATTGAACTCCCACAAAGCAAAAGTGTAATTTTTTGGAGCAAAAATGAAACAAAACTATTTAAAACATAAATGCTTATTTAAAATAAAATGTTTAATGAATTTATGAAAAACACCACTTTATTATTGGTGATTTGCATTATAAACCACAACCAATCATCATGTGGCCATCATATGATCTTAAAAGCAGGATGACTTTGAATGCCTATATTTTTCCCTGCTTCAGGAAGACTTGACTAAAAATACCACACCTCACAGACTGAAAGCTAGGATTCTTCTTGGTGCAACGAAAAATGAAGTATTTCGTGAGCATAGTGAGACTTGTATATTGATGAGTCAGCAGCTTAAGGACAGCATCAGTTACAGGGCCTGGCTCAAGTGCCAGATTGCTAATATAGTTCAGGATCTGCACACACTGGCCAATCTGATGCACCACATCACTCTCCTTGCTCTTCAGACGCTCCCGTTCTGAAAATCATTCACTGGGAATGAAACTAGACTTTGGTAACTGGTGTTACCAATGAACACAAAGAAGACAAGCCAAAAAATATACATATAGCATAACAATTCCGGTATGTTCATTCATTAATTTAATCACCTCAACAACTGTGTGATCTGTGTAACAAGTGTATGGGGTAAAATATATTTAACTTAATGTTTTCCATCCCGAAGTGTTTGATACTTATATAATTAGCAATAATATTCAGTCAAACACAACAAACATATGGCATTTTATTTATTAACTAATAAACCTATTAAAACACGTTTTGGGATAACGTATTTTAATAGCTCTGTGTAATGGATCTATGTTTTTTAGAGACGGCCTGATGATGATTCCACTTGAATCGAAACAGGTCGCCCAAGTTTATTAGTTAATAAATAACATACCATATGTTTGTTGTGTTTGACTGAATACTATTGCTAATTATATAGGTAAAAAATGTGTTTCATATTTTCTTACACTTGTCACAACTTCTTTGCTCCCTTCATATTTCATGAGATTTACATGGGTTACACTCAGAATGGTTACAGAAATGCATACATGTCTTCATATAGAGTACACACAATTTTTGTTTTTATTTTTAGCAAAAATCAGAACACGCTGACAAGTGTTAATAAAATTCCAAATATAAAATTTTATGACGATCTGTTCAGTAGTTCTTCAGTTGTTACATAAAGATGGATGTGGTGAAGCTAACTATTACACTTTTCATTGTAAACATGCAAAACTGTAAGGTTCATCATCTATTTGCACCTTTGGCTCTCCCAGAAAACAATCAGTACCATACGTTCTAAAAAACTAGCACTTACCTGCTTGCAACCTGTCAGGAACAGAATGTGTCATGGCAGTGTATTCAGCTCGTAATCGCAAAACTACCCAATCAACATGTTCCAATATTTGCTTCACAGTGTCACACAGGAGAAATAGCACTGCACTTTCATAGCCAGTCTTTATTACGGAGTATGATGTGTGTGCCCCAATTTCTTCATCCTGTCACGTAACAGCAAAGCCACATGGGTGAGAGTTCTTTTATCTCAAAGTCAAAGTTTCCTAAGGCCTTGTGTCTGCCCTACTTTAAGGTAAATAAAATGAAGCTTGGACATGGCCAGAAAACAGTAACAGCAGACTGCAAGCAATGTGAAATAAGACTTCTTAGAAATGTGACTACAGAAGAAACAATTACCAAATATATTACGGTGTAATGTTTGTATTCCTACTCTGTGCTGGGATTTCCTTCAATCAGATCTCAATTCTTCCCACTGTTCCTCCATGACAATTCTGTGACAGCATTTCCACCTTTATCACCACAGGACTCTCTCTCCTTAGCACTACAGTCCTTCCAAAAACCTGTATCCCATACATAGAATTCCTTCAGGGTTATCCTCAAAAATACTTACTTCACTCTTTCTCTTCCCATTTGTTAACCAGGAATTGTGGATTTGAAGTCCACCAGGACCAGTTGTGGCAGCCATTTTTAAACACAGGGGTCGCATTAGTATAAAAACGCAACTGTCTGCACAAACTGTTACAATAATGCAACACATGACAAACACTGTTCAAATAAGCAATGACCATTCCTTGTGCATGCCTTCCAAATCGTCATACACTGTCATCCTAGTACTTGACACCATAAACCAATGTACTTTTAAAAGCTTTGGTAAATAATGAAAATAATTCAATGAAACACAATTGTGTGTTTTTACTTTTCAGGACAAAAGTGTGGAACACAAATAAAATGGAATATGAATGAACAAAAAACCTTGCATACCATTGCAAGTTTTTAAATAAAAACACCATGAAAGAAGAGGTATAGGATGCTCTACAAGAGGAAGAAGGGAATCATAAAAAATACAAAGCTGAAACAGGCAACAGCCTGGCCTAAAACACAAACTGAAAAAGCAAAGGATGATTTCAATAATGGTAAATGTACTGAAAATTAGCTACATAATACCTGTGACCAGTCTGTAACATGTAGTATATTTACTGAGACCAGTATAAAATGCATTGGCACTATGTACAGCAATCAAAGTTACAGATTGTGGACTCACATCAACAGTCCCCATCAGTCTGCCAAGCTGCATAGCAATGTGGTCATACAACTGACTGGTTCCCTTGCAACGAATCTCCAGTGTAAACAGCAGGGACAACATCCTTTTCACGTGGTTCACATTTGACAACACCTTCTCTCGTACAAATGTCTGCACCCAGTTTAGTACCTTAAATATGTATTTTAGAAACCAAACTTTCATTAAACAATTACATACCATATTTACTTCAATGGAAAACAAGTTTTTTTTTGTGTTCTATTTAGAGTTAAAGAAGGAACTGACATCATGAATATGAGTGCTAAATATAATGAAGTTTTGGAAAATGAAGTAACAAGTCCTTTGATGCCAAGAACTTCATTCTGACTTCAAAATATACTTTGCATGTGGGTAGCAGATGGTACACATCAGTTGTCCATGAAGTCACTATTGACATAAATACATTTGTCTCAACCTGGCACCAAGGTTTGTGTCCCTGCAGTGCAAATGGTGGTGACAGCTTGTTACATACCATTTGTTGCACTAGCCAGGTGCTTCTTGTCTTCCCAGTGATGTAAATCACTGGCCCCATATGGGCAACCACCCTTGTGACTCATTACAGTGCTATGGCTGGAAGGTTATGGATGACCTTCCTTACAGTCCCAATCTTGAACCCAGCAATGTCCGTCACTTTTGACCCCATAGGAATCACATGGCTGCAAGAAATTTGCACAGACACTGACATGAAGCTAGCTGTCACCTCCTGACTACAAACACTTGACAGATTTCTCCTATGCTGAAACACAAGCCTTGATGCCACAGTGGAGCAAATGCTTAAATGTCAATCATGACTATATGGAGGTCTGATACATTACTTTTTTTGTGCTGATATGTTTCTTAGAGCAGTAGCCTCTTCCACTCAGGTATGTATGGAGATGATACACGGAAAAATTTCAATCCTCCTTTTGTCACTAGTACTCTCATTTCTCACTGGGTATATAAGAACCTTGTACATAACAGTTACTGGGAAAGTACTGGTAACATATGTAGTATTCTGGCAGTCTTCACAAGGTACATATGACATGTTGTTAAAGAGTTCAATTTTTCCAATTCATAGTATTTAAAATGGCAAATGATGTGTCAAAGAGTACTGATAATACCTTCATAAAAGCCATCACAATAGATATGTCTTAAAGTAATTATGTTTGTCCAGCAATATACAGACATGTCACCACGTTATGAAGATTTCCTCCATAATGTCTCCAAATGTACCATATAATAACTCTCACCACTGTGAAATGCACTTTGTAGTTTTTTACTGGTATACTTAGTCTGAATTTACCAACATGATTAATTTGCAGTATCAGTCCTGCCTAACAATCCACAATTTCTTCAAGAAATCCTGTGTCGTCTCTAGTCACAGCAAGACATTCATAATATCCTGTTTGATTTCCAGTGAAATATTATGTTTCCATGTGCAACTCTGGCTATAATAAATATTCTGTGTAAAAGCAATATTTTACACCAATGCAAACTTCCACTCTAACAGACTTTCAATGTTTTATGAACATTTTGACACCTTTGAGCACCCAACCTTTCAGATGGTATCAAGGTGTCAATAGGTGATTGGCAGGCAGTCACTGACCTAGACACCATTTCTCAAGCTAACAGAAAATTTAGACTTGCAAAGGGAACACTAACCACACACAGTGTGTGCAGCAGAAGTACCAGCTCTTGAGTGGAAAACTAATGTAACAGTGAGCGTGTTAAAATACCTAGCCGGATGCACCTCACACATGTGTTACCCCATAGTACAACACTGCCTCACCTTGCTACAAGCATCATTGCATGGGATCTGAAGTGTGAACTGGGTAAGGCCTTGTATAAGCAAAAGAATGATCTTCTTTGTTGCTGCCTCATCCTCTGCTTCATCTTCCATTGATAAAATGCTTATTAAGAGCTCTTCCTGCTTTGATACCAGAGCAAGCAACTGTTTTGTGAGACCTTCCTCAATTGGCACAGTTCCTACATGAACATATGACACATCAATTATAAAAGCCGAAATTAAAGATGAAAATGAATAAATGATACAAAAATTGTAGTATGAATGGAATGGAATGGATGTGTTCTTATTAGAAGAAAGATTATAATACAGTCAATTGTACTACAGGTTTTGGTATGATTGTTAAACCATTCCCACTATTATGTTGCTGTTTCCAGCTACACTCCCAAAGCTACAGTCAGCAACAAAACATACCAAAGAAATAACATTCAGCAAGCAATGATAATATGGCACTGATTTGAAATTGAAGGTGACAGGTTTCAAACAGCAAACCTGTGTGGAAATATTATAATGCTGAAAGCACCACCATGACTGATTCTGTCAGTGTTGTACATTACGTACACAGATAAAGGGTCATATCTTCAAATATGACATGATAGTTCCTTGCCCACCCTTTGCAATTCATAAAAGTGAAACAATCCTCCTGATTGAGCAATGAAGTTGAAAAAGTAAAAGAAAAGGTCTCAGTGAAGCTACCTTTAAGGCCAAATACACTGCAGCCAGATAATAAACATCTCACGGCACAACGTAACCTCTAGGTGGATGTGGAAGCTTATCACAAGTGGTGAGCTTGTAAATATAGCCAAAAGAGGCCTGTGGACCCATGGGGGGTCCAACTCCTACGAGCTGAAAGGCACAGGGACTCCCTTTCCCGAGGAAAGAGAACTATAAAGCCAGGATTGTCTGGAAGTCTAGAGGCAGCAGCTCTGCCCAGCAATAAGACTGTAATCTGGCATATTAAAACTTACCATACTTGAAAGTTTGGAGAGATTTTAAACTTCTAAACTTCTGATGGGCTTGTAACACTCAATCCTTCAGATGCATAAAGAAGAGCTAACCTGTATATGTTAAGCAAGAGGCCTATGCTACAACTGAAAAAAAAAAAGTGTGCAATCCTGAAATTGTCTGTATTTAGGAAGTGTGGCAGGCAGCAAGTTGTTCTGAATTGTTGGCAGCTATGAACCAGATTATACATGTCACATCCCATACAAACCAATGGGTAGGATGAAAGCGTTTTTATCCCTATGTTACCCACAACAGTGGGAAATTTGTTAAAGTGGTCTGGGAAAATTCTGAACCTCCAGATCAAAGCATCAGAAATGTTTGCTCACAAATCTAAATATTTCTTTGAAAGCTTTAAAAAATAAATTAAGTGCATTTTACCAGGTTCCCAAATTAGGAAGTAACCAGCTTTCAATAACTCCACTGGAAAAGTTCTACTACAACCATGCCAAAATTATGTCTGTTAACTTATATATTAAAACAAAGGAAGTTACTGTGTTAGCACTGTCTCCATAAGTTACAAAAGAGACATACCTACTTCTCCCAGGAACTGTACCAGTTTGTCCTTGTGATGAGAACATACAAGCCCAAACAATTCATTAAAGCACTCTACTGCAAGAACTGCTGTCCCTGCATGACACTCCATGACCTCCTGCAGTTTGACAACACAGTGGGTGTACAGCACACTACACATAGGAACAAAATGCACTGTGCTGTAGACAAGCAAATTTAACACTCAAAAACCCAGGACAAAAACTTTGAAGACTTCATGGCAAATCAGTGCAATAAAATACTCTTCAAAGATTAGCTGCTCTGACTCTGAATCACTGATCCTTAACACAAAGTTTCATGGCTGATTGCCCAAACAACAGCAAAAAGTCCATTTCTATTCCAAGCAAACATGTTTTCAATATTTGTTTTCACTTGTCTCAATGTTTAATTGCAGATATGTATCCACTGCTGCAAAATTAATCAACAATACAGACACCACACTGAACAGCATCATAAATTCTGTGTCCATTATGGTGGAACTCCCATTTAATGTTTCTCAATTTGAGGTTCTCTCATTTAACATTCAGTATAGAGCATCGTTTCTCAAATTATGGTATGTGTACCACTATTGGTACACCAACCACTCTTTACAGGTATGTAACCTTAATAAAAAATCCAAATAAAATCAAGAATAAAAATTTAAAACAATAATTACAACATAGCGTATTTGCTAATATTCAGTATTGCTGGCAATATTATATAACTCATTCATGCTCTCAGTCACTCTTTCCAATTTCACCTTTTTTATTTAAATATAAAAAAGGATTGATGGTATACTGACTTTGTAAAATTTTATTTAGTGATATGAGAGCAAGAAAAGTTTGAGAACCCCTGGTTTTGAATTCCAGGCCACTTAATCACAACTGGGACACTTTTCAATTTAAATGCCCCCTTCTGCACCTGTCCACATTACACATTATATTTCACATACTATATAAGCTACAACTCTAAAAAGAAGTACACTGTTAGCAATGCATGTATTTTACCTGTGCCCAAAGTTTTAAATCAGTCTATTTGGTAATTACACTTTTCTTTGCAGGCCTCGATTACAAGCTTTGCAGCAACAAACTGTGCTTTGTATTTACTGCTACCTGCCATGGCTTCTGAACATTACACTTCTAAACAGAATCTCACTGCATAACAGCACACTACTGTATGTGTAATGTGAAGGATTTTGAACATCACACAACAAGCACACATAATGAAATTACACATTCCCATGCTAACTGGAGCTTCTAAAGTGTGAGTGGGGTAAAGAGGAAGAAACACAAGCCTGCATGCCACCATTCTCTTCTCTGCTTGTTTGTATGTTATGCTGTGCCAAACTGCACTTGTGTTGCAGGTCTGGTTTTCTCCATATTCCCTTCCATTCTTCAGCAACATTAGCTACAAATAGTAGGTTTTGATACCCCCCTCCCCCCCATACTATGGTCTTGTGTGTGTGTGTAAAGTACCATGTATTTTTCTCCTAATTCATAATGTTGAGAAATGGCCTGCAACTATCATGAGACTACATTAACAGTGCTTACAGATAAGAAAAAAAGTTCAAGTCACTAGTCATACCACAAGTGTTAACGCACAAGTAGTCACTGCTACTGAATAATTTTACTACACACAACACACACAAGTTGAGCGCACTGTTAAACTGTCACTACAACGCACTTCCTGTTATAAGAAAGTTTGCAATGACAGACTTTCAATGTGCTGAATAATTAACACCAATAAATCATAATTAACCCTCTAACGAAACACTGTGTCTGTTTCATATAAGGATTCAAAGCATACTGTGCAGTTAACACACTACACCTCTTTTATATAAAAAAACCAACCACTTAATGTGTGTAAGGTAAAAGTTGCCATTTGTTTTGAGATCTGTAAAAAATATGTAAACATAATGTGAGCACCATGTAGAATTTTTTAATGAAAACCTGATGGTACATTCAGTAGCTGCTAGGCTTTAAAAGGTTAAGACACAACGAGAAAGGAAGGAGCATTTATATGAGCTGCTACTTAAAGGGCCGATGGAAAGAAGTCTGCGCACACTGTTTTGACACATAGTTCTCACGATCACAGTCCTTACACATTAAATTCTCTTCTTTTCTCTGTTACTACCTGCCAATGTTGATGTAGGAGTTCAGCCTGGATGCAGACTTGTAGATCCTGCCCTCTTCAGCTCGGGAAGCCTTCACCAATTTCAATGCCACATCCATCACATAGAAGCTGAACCCATGTCGACCTTGGACTTGATTAGCTGCTTCAGCTGTACACCATGTCAGAGAGTTCCTGAAGACAAGTCACAAATACAAGATCAGCTACTTCACTCTACAACATGGGTCACAGTTCCTGAAACTGGTTGATGAAACTGTACACCATGACACAGATTCCTTGAAGGTCAGTCACAAGGATAAGAATAGCTGCTTCCACTGTACATCATGGCACAAAATTCCTGCAGGCAGTCCAACATTCTATTAGGCTACTATTATTAAAAGATGTTCCACATCATATTTCACAGCTACATGATTTGGCACCTATCTATGGAGCCATCTTCAGGCTGAACTTTTTGAAGGTATTGTTTACAATTAACAATGTTTTGTTAAGTATGAGATCTCATATTACATTTTCTAAAATATATTATGGATTAAATTAAATGTGAATAAAATATACAACAGGTATTAAGGTTAAAACAACAAGTAATAAAATGCAATAAATTTAGAAATAAAATAGAATGATATTTTTGGGTAAGTTGTGGAGTTTTTTTTGAAGATATATTCCATTTAAATTGTGGGTGTAAAATCTTCGTCGATGTGAAGGCATATCTTTCATGTGGAGACGTAACGTTGGCTTTATAGATGTGGTAGTGTTTTGCAGCAGTTCAGGGTTTTTATTATATTGTATCTGCACCTGTGTAACAAAGATTATTTTTATGAGAGGTGAATGGGTGTATTTAAGTAATTTTTATGTGTTGTGTATGGATTTCAGTACTTACATATTTTGAAGCATTATTTATCTGCTGTTTGTTTTTGTTGTTCAAGTAGAAGAATATGATTACGTTGAGATGTTTTATATTTTCTGTATATTAATACATTACTGTTCATTGAACACAACGGGAATGTCTCACCTGAAAATTATTCCTGCAGGCAAGTATCAAGTGCAAGATCAGCTGCTTGAATTATAAACCATGACACAGAATTCCTAACATGTCATGAGTACAGTACAGTTACAAGGCAGACCCCAATTTTTCAGATGAATTAGTAAAAAATGCATCTTTGTATGTTCTGGTATATATAGTATGAAGCAGGAGTCTGTACTCCTACACAGCAACACTCCATACTTCTCAGTATGGCAAAAGTACTGAATATGAATGTTGTTGAAATAAGACAGCACATCCAACAGGAATAAACACAACACAGCCAGTCACTAAGTGACGAGGCTATGAACTGGATGACTATGAAACTGGGGTCCGATTCCTGGTAGCAGCAGAGATTTCACCCTTCCCACAAGATCAAAATTCCCTCTGGGGCATGGCCAGGGCATGTAGTTGATCATTACTGCCACCTAATACAGAGGTTCAGAATGAATGAAAATATACCTGCACTCCCTACATACGTGGTCTGTTCAAAGAGTATCGGACCTTAATTTTTCCCGCATAAACAAATCAAGCACGGGAAGTGTCCATCATTGTAGATGTGGAGGGGACATTTATGCGCATGCGTGAATTTTTTCCCGCCTATAGAAAGCGTCAGT
>Ga0136643_10014133_pt1 | contig 11965 bp, 6 predicted proteins | sample TergutLab28metaG_FD_96883 | JGI IMG/M metagenome (GOLD analysis project Ga0136643, IMG submission 96883) | Labiotermes labralis P1 segment gut microbial communities from Petit-Saut dam, French Guiana - Lab288 P1 (version 3) (version 3) | ecosystem: Host-associated > Arthropoda: Insects >...
TTATTTATTTTACAATTTCTTTATTACTACCAGGTACATGAAAGTGAATTTGGGTATCCAATATTCCATGTATTAGACAAACAAATACTACGTATTTACAGACCACAATCTCCATTTTCGTACAGCACGGTTTCCGTTATGTTACTATTTTATTACTTGCGAACTTTAGGGTGCTTACACTGTTTTCTCTATTTACAGATGATGAATCAATCAGCGTCCTTCTTCATGTTTCTTCTCACTATGAAAGACAAAACCAATCGTCAAAATGACGTGGAATAGCACATGCTACAGTTCGACACAACGTTTGCCACACAGTTGCTACTGTCGCTGCTCTCATGCTGCTTGTAAAGCCTATATCCGTTCTCGTGTTTATTTCATTACTTATGAACAGTGTAATGCAACGCAATACAGCAAGTACTTGTCTGGTATTTCAGTTATTCTCACAAATCCAACATCTGCACAAAATAAAGTACACTAAAATAATTGGTCATTTTTTTATTGTTTATACTTCTTAAACAAACAAAAATATTTACATCATTTTCACATTTGCCATGATCGTCTTTTCCCAGAAATAAACTTTGACGTCAATTGTATATTTTCATAAACACTTTGCACTTCGGGAAGTAACTACTCACCTAACAGGGAGGTTGCTTCTAAGTCCATCTGTGGTGTAGGTGAAAGCACTTATCTGCTGAGCGCATTTCCACAGTACCTGGCATTGTAATTCACACCAGTTTACATGAAGCTCAGCCACGAGTTTAAAAAGTTAAGTTACGGTAAACAGTAAAATATAAAGCTCGTCTGAAAGGTGGACATTGGGTATCCATTTAGCGAATTATCATTACTGATCTCGAACTACCATATTTCAGTGCAGTAAGTTTGTGACGGTGGTGTAAGACATTCTGAAATACCTTACTTTTGGACTTGCTCTATCGCATAATAAACGGATGAAGCACAAATCTTTCAAAAGCCTCCTCCTTTTCCGTCCTCAGGTGACGGATCCGAAAACACACATACTCTGGTGAACACCTTCAAAAAGGTACACTCGCAATGGGCACCAAAAACGTATTCAACTGGCATTAAACGAGAGAAAAACAGTACAAACAAAGAGAATTCCTGAATCACAGACTATCACACTTCAATAAAAATTCTTAACGCTTTGTAAACAGTAATAAATTTTGAAAATGTCAAGGGATTAATGGAAAATATGACTTTTAATTTTGTCATTAAAACAGGTCCGTATACTTTAAGTTTGTTTGTATGCTGTGTTACGCAAAATTTGCGTAACACAGCATACAAACAGACGAACCGACACTTCACTCTTACATCCATACTCAAGATCATAAACGCACTCACCAAAATGGAAATACACATCGTCTAAGCTCCAAGAAATTAAGTGAAATTGTAGAATCAACAGTGCAACAAATAATATACAAAACAGTTCAATAATCACTTCTTCTAAGCAAACAAAACACACATCAATGAACTACGCTCCATGAACATCCATCACTCGACAGATACGCCTTCAAGTTAACGAAGATCTTACACCCACATTCTGAATGAGTACCTACATAAATACAGAAAAACTTCTCAATATAGCACCCTCGTCTACGAGAACAAAACCTATATCAATTCTACGCCCAAACGTGCAAATACCATGATCTACAAACCTCTGAACGAACGCTCCGTTGACACAGCATAAAAAACAACACTAACGCATCCAGCACTACATCTTCACATGCAAGATACGCTACCGCTGCAACACAAGGGTTGCCACCATAATATAAACAGAAAATAACGTACTCCAACACACTGCATCAATCTAATATCCTTCATTTTAACATTGTATATCTTAATAATATATTGAATCATACTTAACTCAAAATTATTTTAATACACATTATAGTATTTCAATACATATTATATTATTTCAATCATAATATTTTAAATACGCGTATTTTTTATATGTAATGCAAAATCTCGCAATCGACAACAATACTGTCAATTGTATATTTCACCTTCTTGAGTAAATAGTACTTCAGCCTGAAGATGGCTCCGATAGAGGGAGCCGAAACATGTAGCTGAGAACAGTAATGTAAAATATACTTTAATTCTAATAACAACCATTAATTGAGTTGTGTTAGACTATATATTTTCCAATTTATATATCTATATTACTATTTATCACCACAACGGGGATGCCTAACCTGAAAATTAGAAAGACAAGTGAATTGTTTTAAGATCATATGAATAACTCTTGGAAACGAAATGCAGATTTTTCTCGTTAATATGACGGTACGTACAGAAATTACTAGACCAGTCGACCACCGCCGTAGACAGTATCCACAAGCCATTGTGGCACTAAGTATGTAGTTATTCTATACAGCAGCAAAAAGTACACCAATTGGAACTCGAACGAGAAACGTGAGAGCTTTAATTTTGCAAGCAGTTACATATACTTACCACGCAATTATTGACAGGCATTTAACACTTACATTATTGCATAAATATGTACCATATCTGAGAGTGGTCAATATTTTTAACCATCATTCCAGTGTGTAAAATAACGTTATTTATTTGGTAACCGTTTAATATTATATGATTGGTATTTTAAATAGGTTGAAATGTAACAGAGACTACCGAAAGTAATAGCCCAAGCTGAAAAAAATGGCATCTATATCTACCGCCCCAAATAATCCAGCATTAAAGGTAAGTATACTTACCACTCAAAGTTACTCCGAAATGACAGTAAACACATTAATTTTAGGAACAGTGTTGTAAACTATGCCATAAGTTTTCCTTTGAAACTAATGGTAAGTATACTTACCACCACAACACAACACAAATGTTAAGCATGCCTATCACCGCAACACAATTCATTTTCAGTAATTTGATTTTGAGATGAAAAGTATACTTACCAATAATTGGGGTGGCTTTCATTGTGTAAATTTATGCATAAGTAGGTATGTCATTGAGATGGCCTGCAGCAACATTTATACTTATGTCCCAAACACTCCAGAAATAATGGTAAGTATATTTACCATTAAAACATATCCCGAAATAACGGTAAACATACCATTAATATCAGATACTGTGTTGTAACTATACCATAAGTTTTCCTTCGAAATTAATGGTAAGAAAACTTAACCCCATAAAATTTACATTGCAACATTAAGGAGAAACACTACTTGGCAATCTTATTTTTAAGAAAATTAGAATGACAAACTGAATGTGCTCTCAGAAAGTAAGTTTTTCCAATATTTTTTAGAAAGAAAGTAATATAGTTATCCGTCTGTAGACGTAATACTTTTGTCCCCTTTTGTAAATATTGGTCTAACTATGGAATATTTAAGACATGAAGGAAATGTTCCTGTATCTCGAGAACAATTGCAAATATGAGCTACAGGTAAACTTACTGTATATGCACAAGCCTTTAATAATTTTGTGGAAATCTCATCATACCCATAAGTATTGGAGTTTTTCAATTTCTATTTCAATTTGAGATGTATGTTTAATCACAATGTTCAGAAAGGGAGTTTTGATAGATTTATGTAGATATTTCATAGGACAAGTGATGTCTTTATTAGTAATAATCTTCATCTTATTCGTAATTATGTCAGTGATTGTTAGAAAATGTTCAATAAAATACTTAGATATTAATTTGTTATTTTTAATTATTTTCCCCATCTACATTTAAAGTATGAATATAATTATTTATTGGTATCCTAACAGTTATAGTTTTAACAATATCCCATGTTGGTTTAATTTATTCTTGGAATTATAAATTTGTTTATTAAAATAAGTTTTTTTTTTGCTACCATAATATATTCTAAAGTTTTACAAATTGATTTACAATGTTCATTTAATATCAGATAATTATAATTATATGCAAGCAAACAGAATTCTTTTTTGAGATTGCTTAATGTCAACATTGGGAATGTTATCCCTCCAATAACCCTCTTGCTGCTTCTCATTTTATGTATCCTTTGATGGTGCCATGAGAAGGTCTGAAAAATCTTATTTAGAAAAGAGTTCAACATCATATTTATATCATTACTAACAAAAGTATCCTCCAACAATTCGAAACTTAAGTTGTAATTTAATATGGCCAATGGTGTTTGGTTTATTTTTTGTCTTATATATTTATATATATATTCATTAAAACTAACAGCTGTACCTGACAGCAACTGGTGTAAGAAGAGTTGAAACAAATGGACCATAAGCGGAATTATTATAAAATTCTAGAACTCTGAAGGTATCGGCAAGAACATTGAATTATATGAAGCGTTATGCTTGTTTTATGATATGCTATTAATGCTGTTAAAAATTCTTATGTCATTATCAGTCAGAGAGTGACACCAACTAAACCTGCAAACAGTATACTTTCATACTGTCAGGTACATGTTGCAGTATACAAAATGCAGATGGCTATTGTGCAGTCCACAGATGCCATGTAGGCATTCATAATTTGGTATTCGCTTCTTGTATGATGTTGGAGAACCAGGATTGAATACAGAACTTTTGTTATAACTAACTAACGACAAAGAGCAGAGTCCTTATTGAGAAGCTAACAGGTTCTAAGCTAGTCAAGAAATTCCTGCACTTTATGGAAGCTGGAGGTTCATTACTGCATAAACAAGTGCCTGCCCCCTGTCCATATTCTGAGACAGATCAATCCAGTCCATGCCCCAATCCCACTTCCTGAATATCGATTTTAATATTATCCTACCATATATGTCTGGGTCTTCCAAGTGGTCTCTTTCCCTCAGGTTTCCCCACCAAAACCCTGTATGCACCTCTCCTCTCCCCTATACATTGTATGTGCCCTGCCTGTCTCATTCGTCTTGATTCAATCACTCAAACAATGTTTGGTGAGCAGTACAGATCATTATGCAGTCTTCTCCACTCCCCCTTTGCCTCTTCCCTCCTAGGCCCAAATATCCTCCTCAGTACTGTCATCTCAAACACCCTCAGCCTATGTTCCTCCCTCAATTTAAGTGACCAAGTTTCACACCTGCACAAAACAAGCAATATTATATTTCTGTATCTCTTCATCTTTATATTCTTGGATAGCAAATGGGAAGACAAAGGATTCTGCACCGATTGATAACAAGCATTCCCTGACTTCTATCTGCTCTTAATTTTTTCCTGAATGGAATTTTGTCTCATTATACTTGTTCCCAAATATTTTAACTAATCCACCCTTTCAAAAGATTTATTATCTATCTTTAAGTTGTGATTTTGTCCTAATTCTGATCTCGAGACATGGCCATGTGCTTGGTTCTCTCAACATCTACTTCTAGACCAATCTCCATACTAGCAACTCCTAAAACTTTTGTGCTTTTCTTTATAGTATGTACGAGTATGCTTCCATACAGTATATTAACATCATCTGCATAAACTAGAAGCTGATGTGTACCATTTAATTTCAAGCCCTTCTGGTTTACCTAAACCCTCCTAATGACATATTCTAAAGCAAAGATGAAAAGCAATGGCAGTAAAGTGTCTCCTTGATTCAAACCATTCTTAATAGGAAACATGTTAGACAAATGTCTGCATACGCAGACCCTGCTATAAGTTTCATGTAGACACATTTTTACTAACAATAAAATCTGCATGTCTGTATATGGATAAATGTTTGTCAAATGTTACGTCTCCACTTTGGAAGGCTTCTGAGAGGCACAACAGTTCTTCCAAAATAGCGTGATGTTCTGCACTGTCTGTGTTCAACCTGATACGCTCTATGTGTGACAAATGTGCATGAATATTACAGGTATGCCAGATACTTTTCATACTTCTGGTATTACAAGCAACCCGTATGGCAGGAATGGAAAAACTATCCTACCTAGGGCTGGAAGTTACTGACCAACCAGAACTAATATATGCTCTTTTCAGTCTCCCTTGCTTTTAAGCACAGAACTAATGACAATAATATCTAAATTATTCTGTCCTATGTTATGGGGTGTAAATTTCCTCTGGTAATGAAATAATAAAAGAACTTACCAGCAACTAACACAATTCCTAAATAAAGTCTTGTGGGACAATCCCACAAACTCAGAAACAGCCCTTTCCAGGTGACTGCACCAACCTGGTAGTCATTTGCCCTACCACTGCGACAAACTCTGCCTACCAGCCAACCACACAGCAGGCAGTCCAGTGACTGGTGGTTAAAAGGTGGCCTGCCTGAGCTTCCAACAGTGGCGGGTTTTGCAATGAATGAATGACTGAAGCTCTGGTTGTCTTGATGTTGCAATAAATATGTTCTTTGACTCAGCTGAAGGAGTAGTCTATTCAGCAGAGAGAGAGAGGAGAGCTACTATTATTGGTGTGCTACCTCTGACCGAACTGCAGATCAGATGAAGTAGTGTAAGAGGAATGTGAGCTCCTGTGGTGGCGCAATGCTGAGGCAGGAGGAAATAGCCTTTAGCTATTGCTATGTCTAATATTGAGCTTTTGTCAGTCTTTCTTCAGGAGCTGAGGAAAGCCATGGCTGCTGGAAAAAAGAAGGCCCTTGCAGCCTCAAAGGCTAACACGATGAGTGCTTCGACCTTTGAGTGTCAGAACAGAGTATTTGCGAGTATCCATGTCTCCCCATGAGTCTTGAAGGGCTTTTCTGAGCCTGCCAGCCGTCACCCTCCACCTGGACATCTGTTCAATGACTGGTCTGCAGCCCAGGGCTCCACAGGCAAACAAGATGGCAAGGGTAGCCAGCAACTCAGTCCCGCCAAGGGTGGACTGGAGTATGCTGAGGTAGTAGTCAGGCACGCCGGCCCACAACAGCCAAGTGGGCCGCACAAGCCCCTAGCCAAGAGTTCAGATGAGCATGTGTGTGTATACTTTAAAATCACTAAAACAATGAAATGTTTCCATTTACAGATACCTATGGTGCAACAATATTCACCATTTTGGCTAAAGAACATATCTAAGGAAGGTTACAGATGTCTATCTGCCTGTCTGTCTCTCTGTCTGTCTGTCTGTAGGTCTATCCATCTGTAGGCTTCAAGTGAGATAGCTGGACAAATTTCAATGCAAATCAGTACGAAAATTATGCCATTGAAGGCCAGCCCAAACTCATATTTTTTTAAAATTTTATCAAATCAGTAACAATGTGGCTGGGGGCCAGGAGAATGTAGCTGGTACAGCAACATACTACAGGATGGATGGTGTAGGATTCCAATCCCAGTGGAGGCAAGAAATTTAATTCTTTCCATGCCTGTCCAGACTGGCTCTCAGAGGCACCCAGCTTCTTGCTCTTTGCAGGGGTAAACCAGCTGGGGCATGACATTCACCACCTGCCTCCACCTAACACCAAAAATCAGTACAGCTATACCTCTACTCCCCTTCCTTGCTTCCAAAGGCATGTTACACGATTTTACCTTTAGTAATTATGTGGCAGATATACAGATTTGTGAGTTGCTAATGCCACTAACACCACTGTAACCAAAGTAACAGCACTACCCATAATAACACTCGTGACAGTAACCACAGGACCAGCAACAAATTTTCAAGTTTTAACAAATGTAGATAAGTTATACATCAACACAACTTCTTCTTAGGCTGAGAACAAAGAGTATTGTACATATTGCATGTACTGAGTTCATATGACAATGCTGCAGAAGCAGAAAAATTTAAAAAAATTGGGTAGAGAGTAAGTGAAGAGAAAAAGGAAGCCATTCTGAAGAACTGGCACTAATAACAATGCCAAGGTTAACACTACACATTGTTCAGTACAGACTGCTCCTGCCTGATGTCAAAACACTGTTGCAATTCATGTGGAAAAAAGCAAAGCATGAAAACCATTATAATAAATATATTTTACATTTCGAATTATTATACATGACCTTTAATTACAGATTTCAAATAAAACAGACAATAATTCAGGTCCCTGCACCAACAGCAATCCTATGAACCAGCCACAACTCCACTTCTAGATGGGCTGAAAAAAGTCCCAAAAGCAAATTCCTCCTTTTAAAATATGAACAATCATTGGGAATAAGAATCCTTCCATTAAATAGTAATGTACATATAACAACAACACACTGAATTCTGTAATACCAGGCACTGCTTGGGTTTAGAGGACTGATAGTTATGTATATGTTGCCTAGCAATATGAAAATCAGACGGTGTCTTCTATATATATACAGGGTTATTTGAAATTATTGTCATACAAAATACAGTTGTACATGTATTTTTTTATTTAATAAACAACACTCCAAGCTTTTGTTACATACCTTACAGGTGCTCTATATGTGCACCCTTTGCAATTCTACATACATCAACATGATAATTGAGCTCATTCCAAACTGTTTGTAACATGTCAGTGGTGATGGTTTCAATGGTGGTTCTGATTTGTACCTTCAGTTCCGGGATACTTGTAGTAAGAGGAGGAACATAAGCCTGATCCTTGACGTAACCCCATAGAAAGAAATCACATGGGGTTGCATCTGGAGAACGAGTATGACAAGTTGTTAAAACCCCGACAATCATTTCAAATAACCCTGTACTTTTATGGATTACTCATAAAGCAAAAAAGAAAAAGCAAATCTGTCCTCTTCTGGGATTTTATGCAGTGTAGAATCCCAAAAAAGCACAGCTCTCACACCATTGTGGAGGCCTGAAATCACACAAAGAACACATCCTTTGTGGACATCATGCATGTCTGTCAGCAATGCCTAAACATGGGGCACACAAATTTTCCAAAAATCTGAGAGCCTATGTTCCACACTGAGGACCCATAAATATTAGCTGCCACCATACAAAACTTTGTCACTCCTCAACTAAACCAATGCACATATTTTTAAAACTAAATATTGTGAACTTTCACATAAAGTTGTTGCCTAATTCCAGGCATTCTGATATGTAGCAATCCTCAGTTTTGGCAATGTACCCCAGTAACCATGTCACAAATGTTGCACTTTGATATGGAAAATTTACCTCAAAAGTGCCCAAGCAATTATATTTCTAGCCACATTGTTTCACAGTAAAGCCTACTTCATATAAAATTATAAATGAATTTCTCCGTGCATCGAACAAACCATTTCATACGTTATACTGGAATTCAATATGGAAGGCTGCTATTAAAGTTATCATGCAATTCCACTAAAATGGCCTCATTTAAACAAAGTCACACATGGACTTTTCTGTACAGCCAATAAACAAGTTTCACAGCAATTAACTACAAGCTGTCAGGGAATGCTAACTTTCAGGCATAATGTTTCAAAAAAGAGCTAGCTCTCATCAGAAAATAAATGGACTTCCTACCTACACACCACTTCACAGATTCTGTTGAAATCTTACATGGGAGACTTCTAATAAGAGCCATCAGGGAATTCTAAATTTCAGGCATATTTATTCACACTACTTTGTGTAAGGCAATAAATGGACTGCACCAAGTAATCCACAAAAATTCTGCTGATTTTGCTGAAATTAAATTTGGGAGACATACATTAATTTATGTATTTCATTATGCCCAAGCATCAGTGAATATCACTGGTAATTCTGTATACTGCATTATGGAGTACTCACCCCCAATCTTGTCTCTAGAATACAGGAATTTCCAGTAAACAAAATTGTGTTAAGAAATCTATTGGTTTCTACTAACCAACAATGTGGCATATACTGAAAATGCGAAACCATACAATATCATCTTGATATACAAATATAAATCTACAGTGATAATCATTATACAGAAAGTAATAGGATATGATTAGTACAGCCTATAGGGACAAGTTTGTTTTATGATGCACCATCTTCAGTTACAATAACAGCACTTCAGAAGTTCCACACATTTCTTAATTCTGTTAACATGGGTCAAATGCCAATTTCTTTTCTTCATGAGTTAAGCCCTTTGCCACCAGAATTAAATGCCCCTAGTGATATGCAGAAGATCAGAATTCAAATGTGGGCTGCATAACAGCAGATATATTTATATGACAACTGGTGTTTTGAGTGTCACACTGCATGTTTTACACATACATGTTTGGCAACAAAGGGCTAACGAGTAGTCTTAGATCTACTCATTAGGAACAAGGGTAGAAACAGAAACAGTAAGAACTTTTAGCCCCAACCCTCTCAACACACACACAAGATATTAGCCATTAATCAAGCACTATGAATAAATAAAGCACTACACTTTTCTCTGCTCTTCTTGGAAGCACATGGTCTGATGCAGTCACACCATTCACTACCCTTGCCATTCTATCTAAGGCCCAAAAATCTTAATTCATCCTACTGGGCAGTGTCATGCAAATAATCAAGCCCACATGGATAGACAGTGTGCAGAGAGATCAAGCTGGTCTGCTTAGTTTTGTGCAGGGCTACATGATATGCTTATTGTGAGTACAGTTCAGTAGCATCCAATAACATAATGCAATAAAAACAAACAGGCAACCAATGCCTTTTACTTACCTGGTCACAGATTTTATTTTCGTAATTTCTGCAACTGGGGAGCCGACAATTTCACCTTTCCTGGCAGGTTCCTAGCTAGGTTTTCATCCCTCACACTACGTATAAGATCCTTCTCTCTTGCTGTTGTGGTGCGTTCTTTCAGGAACATGTTTACTGCTGTCTTTGCAGCCTTTCCCCTCTTACCTGTACCTGGAGTCAATTTCACTTTAAACCTGCAAAACAATGTATTAACTATGTATGTATTTGAGTCACCAATACAGAAGCATTTAGAACACCAGACAATAATGTTCAGTATTTAAAAAGAAAATAATGTTCAGGTAAACTTACACACAAATAATTGTAAGAACCATACCATTACTTCACAGCACATCTTAAACATACTCTGGTAACACAGACCACAATCACCATAATGAGCTAAAGCACATTACCTTTACCGAAAACATGAAGAAAATAAATTACAATCTAAACAAAACATCATGACAGTAACTGACACTGCTGATAAGAAAAGTGAGTAGTTTTTGTATACCTGTTTACTACAATGTCATGGACATATTTAACCTTTAAACAAGCAGGCTGGATTTTAAATTTTAGCACATGGTTTAAGAAAGTTGTATTACAGGCAGGTCTCATTTTAGGCCAGGGATACATTCATGAAAAAAGTTGTGCAAATCAAAATCACACAAATCAAGGATAAAATTCCCATTTAAAATTGAGTATTTCCTATGCAGCATATGACTACACCACTAGTGGACATAGGGACCTGTAGAGAATATATATATCTATCGTATATACAGCATACATACATTTCTATACAATATATTCATTTATTTCTTAGGCAATAAAATTGTAAGAGATTCACATCCACAGATTTTGGTAAAGTTCATTCCAATAAGAGTCTAGTAGTCTTGCTACACAGACACTTTAGTTCCTGACTTAGAACTTTCCATAATTCTATCAGCATTAGCATCAATCGCATGTACCCTATAACGAGCGAATCTCATTATGGCATGTGAAAAATTTGTTCACCTTTTTTAAGTTGGCTTATTATGTCTAATTTCACTTGAATACTGATTTCTTTCACCAATTTTTTACTTGCATTGCACTAGGTGTGTAGATTCACATTTCTCACTCATTTTCATACCAAAAGCCAATGCTGATGAAGGGGGGGGGACATGCACACAATCGCACGCACGCACACGCACGCGTGACTGATGGCATGATAGAGACATCGCTTTCTGCCAGCCTCCAACACCAGACAAGTGTCGCCACATTTCGTCTATGCCACATCGCGTTAAACCAAAAATTATTGTGTATCGTCTAACCCAAATCGCAATAAACTGAACATTAGTGCGTAAATTCGAAAAGTGGTGTAAATTTTCGGTCGCGTTAAAGATAAATCATGCAAAAAGAAATTGTGTAAAAAGAGACCTGCCTGTCTTTAAGCAGAAAAGATAAAATTATAAAATAAACGATACATTGTGAAAAATTAAAGAGAGATTATGCAGCACGTCTTAAAAATGCAACACATTTCCTTATTGCCTAAATACTATAAAATGAA
>Ga0136643_10014134_pt1 | contig 11965 bp, 4 predicted proteins | sample TergutLab28metaG_FD_96883 | JGI IMG/M metagenome (GOLD analysis project Ga0136643, IMG submission 96883) | Labiotermes labralis P1 segment gut microbial communities from Petit-Saut dam, French Guiana - Lab288 P1 (version 3) (version 3) | ecosystem: Host-associated > Arthropoda: Insects >...
CACTATTCTGACCCAGAAGAATCCAATTTACTTATTTCTACATTATTCCTTTAACGTTTATTGTAATACCCCCTCCTTGATTATCTTCCTTTTAGGTTTCACAACCAATTGTTTTGTATCAGATATACTTCAGAAGCATAAATTCTGCGTTACAACACAATGGTTAGGTAGAAGGAAATGTGCATTTTCCTCAGGCATATGTGCCCCATATTTCAAGATGATTTTGGAAGGGAGTTGATTTATTACGTTAATACATTAACATAATATCCATTTTAGTATTTAAAAAAGTAAATGTTACGATAGGTGGATTCGTAATATTGCATGTTGCTGTGCATGAGATTGTTAGTTGGTCTCTTACACTGAAAGGAAAACATACTAGGGCGAAGGTTTATCTCAGTAATTAACCAACTTGATGCACAAATTTTTTTTGTACAATAAGTTTATTTCATGCCTCTACATGTTTCGAGCACATGTGCTCATCATCAGGAGGTCAAAATTGCATTACACAGCCTCTGGTATCATCACACCTATAGGTGTGATGATACCAGAGTCTGTTCAACAAAAAATTTGTTCATCAAGTTGGTTAATTACTGAGATAAATATACTGAGATGCACGGTCAGCAAAACGTCAAAATAGGGTGAGGGTGTTTCGAAACAGAGTGTTGAGGAAGATATTTAGATCTGTGGTAGATGAAATAAGAGGGGGATGTATAGTGAGCGGCTTCCTGATTTTTATTCTTCAGTGATCAAATCGCAGAAGATGAATTTCGCCGGCATTTGACGAGTATGCTGGACAGAAAAATGCATACAGCGCTTAAGTAAATTTATCTGAAGTTTTGAGACCACGTCGAAGGCCTAAGACATAGCTGGGGTCATAACATTAAAATGAATCGTGAATAAATAGGGTGGGAGGTATATGGACATATTGCGGGTTCTTGCCAACACGGAAACGAATCTTCGGGTTCCGTACAATGCGCGGAAAAACTTGAATGGCTAGGGACGTATTAGTTCCTCAAGAAGGACTCCGTTCTCTGCAGTGGGTGAGGTAGGCAGGGAGGTAATGTTTTGTTCGCTAATACACCAAATATGTAGCAGGCGTTACAAGACAATCTTCAGCACTGGAAAGCTACTCCGTTCCTCGGTAGGTTGCTTATCGTTACAACTAAATTTTAAAAACAACTACGGTGTAATGAATAAAATAACATACATATCTGGGAATACACGATAAAACATTGGCAATGTAAATGCACAGATAAAATAAAATATAAACACATGTGAAGTAATTACACTTATTTTTCACGCAAAATCAAGTCAGTATTTTGACTATGAGATTTATATACATAATACTTGAAAGTTAGTGTCCTGCCTGCCTGTCTGTCTGTATTTCTGTCTGTCTGTTACAAATGAATTTCATTAATGCTCTCAGAAAAATAACTACTGCCTATTATGATAATCGTAATAAACCTATTGATATCTTTGTGGGCGAAATTCAAAGATTTAGTATTCTTTAACGGCTTAAAGGTAGACAAAGACAGCAAAATATTTTTACCTAAAGAAATTAATTCTCATAAGCACATAGACAGATGCATGTACTAGAAAGGTAAATCAGCAAAACTACCTACAATTATAAATATTTGTTCAGGGAATAAAAAATAACACTTTTAATCCACCTTGTCACAAAGGATACAAATACATTTATTATTTGATAACAACCAGAGCCATTGAATGAATGAATATTAAATTAATGTAAATGAGTACAATCACACCCGAACTGCTGTGTCGATTTTCGAAATGTACAGATAGACAAGCGCGAAAACATACACTAAGAAGGTTCTGTAATAATTTTCATAGTGCCTTGGAATACAAGTTGGAAAATTATCTCCCAGAAGACATCACCAGTGTTCAGAATTCCCCAATATACGTGTATAAACGGGGTAAGCATCACTTCAGAGCGACTACTAATTTTCAGAATCTCCTAGGGCACAAACGCCACGACTATAAACGGATCCAGTTTCAGTTACCAAACGGAGAGAATTCTGGTCTAACACGTTTACTGCGTTTGCGAAATATAGGTTTGGGTTCTTCATGTTCGGTTACCTGCTGAAAAACGCTATAGATATTTGGGTTCCGTAATCACCTAATTTACTTTCTAAGCAGATATTGTCTTTTTCGAAGGTAACACACTTCATCGAGTTTCAGATCTCTTTGTGTCTCTTACTGATGCACGAGCACCGTAAAGCACGCACGCACGCACACGCACACGTATGGATACACGCACAAGGAAGAGCAGGAGCAATACGACAGGATGTGTAAAAATTGTATTCCCTATAAGCTCGGCTTCAGTTTGCGTATATTAAGCAATGATATTTTTTCTTTGAGTTCCAGAAGCAAGCTGCAATCTGCAGTTCCACGTCCTTGAATTTAGAATGTGCAGAAATCCAAATCCGTACATCGGTCACGTATATTTCTGCTTTGCTTTTATTGTACACATGCAGATGTCACGTACGGATCCTTCGTTTGTTTGACGACGCTTTTAAACATACGTAAGCCTACAGTACATGTATGTAACAAGCAAGTAACGTTTAGACTTGCTTTTAACTTGCTTAAATAAGAGGTGGTCTTGCTATGTTTAACATATTTTGACTGTGTTTTTGTAATATGCATGGAAGGATCCCATTTTTGGGCGTGTTTGCAAAATTGCGAAAAGCGACTCGCTCTGTCGTGTTTGTCCTTCCGTCTGCCTATCCACGTGAAAGAACTAGGCTTCCACTAAATGAATTTTAATGAAATTTGATATTTGGGAATTCTTCCAGAACCTGTCGAGAAAATCCAGGTTCCATTCAAATCTGACAAGAATAACGGATACTTTACGTGAAGACCGATGTAAATTTATGTCAGTATCTCGTTGAATACTTTTTGGAATGATAAATGTTCCAGACGTTGTGGAGAAGATCAAAACACGCATTCTATGTTCAGTACCCTTTTCCCGAAAATTGTGCCTTTTTATGAGATAATGTGGAAAAATATGGTAGAGCCCGACAGGCCACAGATGACACTACTGGGCATGCGATATTCATGCCTGATAACTAAGGCAAGACACATTCTTATAATGTGTAATACTTGTTGCTTTTTCGTGACAGCAAACGCGTCTCAATATTACATTGTGCGTAGACCGTCTGTCTTGTGAGGTTAGTGGCTACGAAATGACGTATCGTCATGTGCGGAGTAGAAGCTGTTGCGTCCGTTTGAACAGACCTGTTGCAAGGCAACATAAACAGCATTTCACGGTGCAATTAAGCAGACTTGTTTCTTGCCTAGATTTAAAACTCATCCCCCCTAATTCTAATTGGCCTCCAGTGCCTGTCAGGACTTAACGCGTGCTGAAGTGGCTATCACACCCATTTCGTATTTGAGATGTCTCGAGTTAAATTTTTTGCTCAGAAATTAGTAATACAGACAAAGTAGATTCGTTAATTGAATCCTTTTGTGTAATGCCGAGAAGTATATAAAAAAACGCTAAGGGTGCCTCGGACTGTCGTCAAGCCTCTTGAAACCAACTACCAGTCACTTTATTGACAAGTGTTGTAGCTTTTTGTTACGCCTGTCGAATCGATCCCGGCTGCTTGTGCATGCAGTGTCCTCGGTGTGCGAGACGTGATATTGTTCGTCTTTTGTCATCTTTCCCATATACGGCCGGCATCGACATGCCTGACGAAGTGCTATGTGTGTTTCTACTCCACTGGAGTGATCATAACAGGTGGTGCGACGAAGCTGCGAGACCAAGACGCAAATACTGTTATCTGTTGCTCTACTTTACAACATCCGCGTGCTAGTTGGACGTGCGATAACAACTCTGCCTTATCAGTCCAAACTGCCTTCGGAGGCCTATGTTTGTTGTATCGGGAGCCGGGCGAGCTCGTTGCGCGTGTGACAACGAACTAGACGACCGTGCATGGTTCGGTTACCGGCAGAGGCAAGAGTTTTTGTCTCCCGCTATGCTTCAAGATCGATTCTGGGTCCCAGCTACACTGTCGTTAAATGGGTAAAGTGGGCTTTTTCCCCAAGGGTAAAGCAGCCGGTGATGAAGCTGACCTAGTGCCCACGTTAAGAATGTGTTTCCACTCTTCTATATTCCTTCATGGATTGATGCTCTATGTCTTGTTTAAACTTATTATTCCAACGGATTTGATTCACACAGTTTTGCCACGAAATATTTAACGATTTTAAAGGTTTAAATATTTTTTCCAAGGCTACTTCATCAATAGATTTGTGAAATTGGAGATTTTTTACGGAGGTTAACATTTAGGTTAGCCTATCCCGGTGGCCGCGCGGTCTAAGGCATAGGCTTGCGGCCGACGGCTGGCTGGGATTGCGGGTTCGAATCCCGCCGAGGGTATGTGCGCCTGTTGTGTATGAGTGTTGTGCGCCGTTAGGTAGAGGTCTCTGCGAAGGGGTTAATTACTCGTCCGGAGGATTCCTGCCGAATATGGTGTGTCTGTCCGTGATCGTGAAGCCTCGCCATTGGAAGACCCTGGGCCCCCGTGGGTTTTCGAGCCACGATAAAAAATATTACACTGCGATTTTCTAGAATGTGAGTCCGTGTAGTCTGGTAGGCGGGTAGGTACCAATGTTTCGGTTGAATCTGTTTCCTACGTCTGTATCCTGAACATGGAAGCAGCAGGTTTTCCCAAGACGTCGGTATATAGCGGGAGATACATTGCGCTTAATACCAGAAGACCGTAGACTTACGTTTGTGAATCCTGTAGATGTTAAATTATGAGGGAGGAAAGAATTATGAAATTCTAGTTTATGAGATCCTGTGGCTTCGAAGTTGACTGCCAACGTTTCTGGAGAAACCTGCTGCATTCACCTGCAGGATAGAAATGAATATGGTAGCAGTTTTTTTCCTTCGAAAATACACTAACCACGCCCAAATTTACATTGTGCCGTAACCCAGAAGTCCACAATATGTATTGTGAAACTTCTATATCTAACTTTCAGTGAATAACATAGACAAACGAAGGAAATATAAGACGAAATAAGACACACAGGCTTTGCACAATAGTATGAACTTTGTGGTCCGATGGAGGGTTCGAGATGTGTGGGCAGATGTAGCACACATAGAAGAGGCGAAAAGTGCTTTATAACGAATTTCAATATCAGTGGTTACTTCGTCATGTAGGCGTTATTAGTTACGCTTCTACCAACACAGGAGACTTTTTGTGGGCCACATGCGGTCCGCAAGTTCTCCACTGTTGATCTAGAACTTAACAAAGTGATTATGGCATTTCCTGTTTACTTTCATTGACTTTCGCAGGATGTGGGACCCACTTTCTTTCAGACGCATAACATTCTACATCTCACGAAATCGAATTCACACAGAAGGCAGTTGTGAGTTGAAGAACGGAGCAAAGTTAGAAATCCACAGAGATAAACTACTTCTGGTATCGGAAATGGGGAATTCAGTCCACTGTCTTGCCCTCTTTCTCTGAGATTCACTTTAAGACCAGTTTCCTTCTTAGGAAGAAAAGTACTAGTCTTTTGACGTCACAGTTGTGTTGACGTATGACTCTTTGTCTCCCTTCTTCAGAGTTTGAACCAAGTAACTAATTTCCACGAAGCTTGGTATGAATATTAAACCGTAGGATGTTACTTAGAAATCTTAGGTTATGAATATCTGTCATTCATAACAACATGGCGGACCCGTGAATATGTGGTGTGCGAATTACTTTTCGATCCTGCAATAATTAATGCATGATAATTTAGCTGAAATAATGAGCAACTTTTGCTAATGTATTATATTCGTAGAATGTGATTATAACAAGATGCCGGCAATGCGAATATTTTCTCTGGAACAAGGAATGTGCAATTTGTTGTGGAGTTATATCATCAGCATGCCTCAACAGAATTTTTAATTTAGCAGTGAGAAACACGATAACGGCTCTAAATTTTGAGGTTATAGCAGACAAAATCAATGTACACCGAATTTGTTTTTGAGTAGAAATGCCTTCGAGATAATAACACAAAGTTATTAATTCGAAACATATGCTCTCCTAGAAATAAATGCTGTAGCAAAGTAAGAATTCACTTCTGCTCGGACCTCACGTTAGGGCCCAGTTTAACGTTGCCATTTATGCCTTGATATCCCTTTAGATTACTGACGAAAATTTTATATGCCTTCTAATGCATCCTATACTCGTCATTCATGTAAAAACTTTACCTTTGATAATCCGAGCAATGTTTGGTAAAGTTTACGCATTATGAACACTTAAGTGTGTACTTTTCACCAGCCTTCTATTACTTCGTCAGTATTGTTGCTTTTTAAGGCGCTTAACATGTCTTACGTACGGATAGACCCCCTTTAGTTAGTGAGAAATTAAGAATCTTAGTTACAGTCACTTAAGGATTCTTTAGTCTTATATAGGAAGTAAGAGAAATTCGAGTTGTCTTTCTTGTTAGATGGAAACAGGATCTCTGAATGTTGAACAATTTAAAAGACTTTAAATCGGCAATTTTACGAGCCTGTATTCGCATATATTCATTACAACGGCAATTCTTCTTTGTCATAGACGTTTGGTTAAAACGTTTATCTGGAAAATTAAAGAGGGCTGTCCTTGGGGCCTGCAGAATTTAACAGATAAATTACACACTGAAGCGCAAAACAGTAATAAAATTGAGCTTAATTGCGATTTGTACTAAAAGGGGATCGATGGTTTAAGTGCAATATATGTGGGGTTTATACATCAGACAACAGTGACTTACTTGCGCTGTGCACACAAAAATCTCGGGCCAGATGATGTAGAGATCGGTTTACCAACTGACATCTCCTCGATTTATATTTTTTTAAAGTCTCTCCTGGAAAATTATGGAAGCTTACTGCAAAACAGACGTCGATTTTCACCTCTAAAATGTCTGTAAATTCTTTATTTACAGTTACACTAATTACGAAGCTGAAATAGCTTCTTTAATAAAATAAGGAACAAATGACTATCATCGTAATCATCATCATCATCATCATCATCATCGTCATGTTTCGTTCCCCTTATCACTTTCTAGTCCAGAGGTGTCGGTTTCCAGCTTTTGCTTAGACGCAGGCTGTGCTAACGAGTTGTCTGTGATTTTACTCTTTCACTCCAGCGCTGAGAGAGTAACAACTCTTTAATACACTTTTTTTATCTCAGTAATTAACCAACTTGATGCACAACGTTTTTATTTTACAATAGGTTCATTTCATGCCTGTACATGTTTCGAGCACCATATGCTCGAAATATGTAAAGGCATGAAATAAACCTATTGTAAAATAAAAATTTTATGCACAAGTTGGTTAATTACTGAGATAAATATACCGAGATGCACGGTCAGCAAAACTTAAAAAAAAAACCTCTTTGATACACGTCCTTCTGCTGTGCGTTAGTGCCATCCGGGGCGTAAACACCACGTATTCAATGCAGTTGCTAGATATGTTAACTACAGTCATTAAACCATTGTTCTTACTAAATAGTCAACACTGCATTCTTCTGGAGGTACGCCAACGTGTTTGGTAGACAGGTAGTAAGGTTTGGAGGTCCTACATTCTCCATCTTTATTTCCTTTACCCTGAAGATGGAGGCAGCAGTTTTCGCCATACCTATCTCCTAAAGTTTATGGCATTACACTACAGAAGATATAAAAATGTCACTTGTTTTTGTGAGAACCTTACTTCTTAGATTCTGATTTAGATTATTATTACCGGGGTGCTGAAGAGTCCTTAGCATGACCAAGAAAGAAACAAGCTCGGAAGCATGTCAGGGACGCGCGCGATTTCAACAAAATCGAGACGCGAACTGTCATCAAGTTTCTTTTCCAACAAGGCAAGGCGCCGAAGGAAATTCACACCATTCTGACAGAAACATTAGTTTGTTCCCTTCCTGATCGGACTAAGGACTTATCAGCACCCCTGTATTATTATTATTATTATCATTATCATTAATTATGTGTTTTTACCTGCGACTCTACTGCCAAGTTATAATCCTTACCAAATTAAACCAGTAAACTGCTCACATACTCAGGACGGATCTTCGTCATAATCGCTACAAATGACTTCCGCGTAACATAGACTCGTACCTACCTGTTTAATGAGATGCGTTCAATTGACAGGTTGTTGTGTCCCTTTCTATCCATCATTTCACTACTCGTTGTGATACAGTCACGTGATTCTTCTCCATCATACTGAATAGAGTTTATGGAAATAACTTTCAGAAACTCATTTTTCTCACAGCAGGCATATAGACACACAGCACTGAGCTAGAAGGGCACATCACATGTATCACGCAGGTCACCTTTGACTTTCGACCTCTCATTTCAGTAGCAACTCCTTGAGCCATCTACTTTGGTAGAAATCCTGGTCCGGCTGTTACCATCAAAGTGTTCATTACCTCCATATTACACCACGTACTGTTTTCTGTTAAGGATGACTAAGTTGAAATTCTCTTGTTTCGACAGCAAGAAACCTCTCACGTCCTAGGCACTTCTGAACTTTAAACGGGTGGAGGTGGTTAATTATTTGGTTTTCGGTTAATTAAAACACAGCTTCAACCACTACGTTTGTGTGGAAATGAATGAGAAATATTACAGGTGTCGCTTTTATTGTGCCTCTCAGCACAGCACGGCAACTTTGTACATGGAAAGTCTGCATCCTGTGACACTTTCCTTGTCAAGAGACACGAAAAGGAAGAAAGAGCCTATACCACGTACTTAGCATGATTGAAAATGAAAATTCGGAATGAATTAAAAAGGAAGTGATCTTACTCAATGTATGTTATTTTCCCAGCATGTGATTGAAAGAACCGAACGGTATTACGAATTGCTAAAGACGAACACACTGTAGGTGGAGGTGAAAGGTCTCTCCAAAACACCCCGTCACAACCCAGAAGACCCGGTCTTAATAGAAGTATTACTGCAACTTCTAGATATGGGTTGCAAGTTTTCCCGATAAGGTATTATCTGCGTATCAGAAAGCATGGCATCGGAATTCACAAGACTGCACTCAAAGTAGGCAGTTTATATTCTGAAGACAGAAGGAGCGTGATCCTGTACACCACTCTACACGACATAGCATACAAAAGACAGTAGTCTTCATTGCATTACTTATTTCCTATATATACAGAGGTAATACATTTTTCCATAGCGCTGGCAACTATTTCGTTGTATACCCGGTGTAAAATCCCAGAAAACGGTAACGTTAGTAGAAGAGGTAGGCTATTCTACTCCGAAAGTATGTATATTCTTGGATGTAAAGGTAAAAAAGGTAAATCAGTCCCATTACAGGCCCGAGGTGCCCAGATGGTTCCAGGAAATTAAAGTTCCCAGATCACGTGACAATGGCCCAGGATGGTGATAAGGTTGTCAGCCTTACGCACCGGTTGCTTTTACCCCCAGGAAATACTCCTGGTACTCATTTCTGTTAGAGGCTGAGTCGACCCCATGGCCATAGTGCGGTCGGAAGGATTATGTAAGTGAAAAATTCCAGTGACACCATTTGGAATCGAACCAGCGATCTTCCGATTTGTAATTTGTAGCACAGCACCTTAACCACTGTGCTAATGCGGTCCCCATATTCTTGGATGTGAATACCAATATTTAAAAGAAACATGTACGTCGAACCTGCAGAAGGAGGCAGCTTTTTCCTCCGAAGTGTTTATATCCACAGAACAACATAGTGTTTGAACACAGAACACGATAAGTACACGCAACACAGCGAAAGCCGAAAGGGCTAGTGGGCTCTGAGCTGATAAATGGCTTGAATGTTGAGCTCTCTCTGTCGGCTAAATAGTTTACTGCCCTGTGTAGTACACAGCCTTCCCTTATCCGGTTCGTATGGAACTCTATAATTATATTAGCAGTTGTCAGAAGATTTATGCTGCTATACCGACAAGTTCAACAAGTAGATTAAGCAAACCGGAGGTGACAAAAACAGCCTGAAGCTTAAGGCTGCTTCCGAACTGCAGTGTGTCAACAAGATATCATAAATTATGTAGTGACCCGAGGAAAAATAATAGATAAAAAGTGTTTGATGTATATGTCTGGAAGTTTCTTACGTTATGGAGAGAATACTGAAACACAATTACAAAAATTATAGTGGAATTAGCTGTCTACTTCAGCTACCGATTTTTTTTCAAAAAGAAGTTGATATTATGTTAGACCGCTGTTAAATGAAATGCCTGAATCGTCGAAATCGACATGACAAAGAATAGAAGACGGATAGTCCCATGTTTTGAAAGATGAAATTACGTCAGACATAAACTGCTGGACACAAAAGGTTCATGCTGTCTTTCAAGATAATTCGTTACCAATAAAATATTGGTTCCTGTTAAAACTTAAATATTTTGCTTCTTTTAAGTCTTCTGTGTAATACATAATCAAGATTAGCAACTACGGAAAAGACGGTCTGAATAAAGAAATATATTTGTACTTGCAGCTTGATATTCTGTTCATAATGCATGAACATGCTTTTATTTACAGACTATTCTTTATACATGTGTTTTAAAAGTTGTGTTTTGTGTCGGAGAGTCTCGTCTTTCCATCCTTAAGTAAAAAACGTCGCATCTGGAAATGCGCCTGTAATTGTATTTTTACCAGAGAAGTTGGATGTAATTGTTATGAAACAAACGATTTTCAAAGTAGAGCTGGTATTAAAATACAGTCTGCCTTTATCGGTAGAATATTCTGGCCATGGAGATGTAGATGGAGGAGCTGTGTAACATTTCATTAGAGGGCCAAGTTCATGTGAAGGTTCAGAGTCTTACGAGAGAGACTCTCAAGATTAGACTTATGGCTTTGTGGGCAGTAGTCGTATATGTATGACCAGTCAGAGGAGATATGTGGGGCATGAAAGAAATAAGACACGTTACGAAATTTTGGTTGGAAATTATGGAGTTAGACTATTACTGGGAAGTGTTAAGCAAGGTGGGTGCGACTTATTAAAATGGATCTTTAAAAATTAGACTACAAAATATAGACTGGAGTTACTGGTAGTGTCTTGTTATGCAGATAACGAACCTGCGGCTACCATAAAGTGCTGGGTATTCCTTAATTAACTAAGCGACTGTTAGCTTCTCAATAACGACATTATTGATTTGATAGTTAAATAAGCCTCATGTTGAGACTGTATCAATTCAGGACATCTAACGGATTATTTTATAAATTAGGAAATAGAAGAAAATTAAAATAAAGGGCGTATAAAAATCTCTTAGTATGTGTGCACATACTCGCCAGTAAGAATGCACATACACAGTAAGAATTATCGATATTCATCTGGATTATTTTTCAGAAATTACGATGCAGTGTCAATAAAAACACTTTATAAGGATATATTTTCAGGTTCCTTCGAATTTTATTTTATAACGATGGTCTGTGCAAGGTACCTTGTAAATGTAAGAATAGACATCCTGTTATCTCTGATTGCGATCACGTCTTATCTGAGTATGTACTGCATATTATTCAGGCCTAAATGTCCCTTAAGATTTGAAAGTATCCAAAAATTTATAAGTAAGAGAACATAACATTTAATTATTAATACTTTTTCCTGAAATTTCATAGGACTTTTCCAGACTCACTGTCCAAAGTTTTGGCTCTTGCACTAGTTCCTGACTGTATCTTGCGCCATCTATTGCATATAACCCCTGCTATGAATGTTGCTTCTTGCGGAATAAAAAATGCTGGATTAACACAACCGTTACAGCCTGGGGAATTCTGCTTACAAAATATGCCTCTTATAAACGAAAATTTGTCAACTATAGGAAGTCAATGGGAGTTTTTTTTTTTGAATGGAAGCATCACGATGTGCTTGTAACGTAGCATAATATTAAATAGTGTACGTCAGCAAAATCAACTTTATTACTCAAGGTAATTATAAGGCTACATGTTTCGACTATAGATTAGTCATCCTCAGGCTTATTTTGTCAATTGTGTCACAAGATGCTATGCA
>Ga0136643_10014137_pt1 | contig 11963 bp, 2 predicted proteins | sample TergutLab28metaG_FD_96883 | JGI IMG/M metagenome (GOLD analysis project Ga0136643, IMG submission 96883) | Labiotermes labralis P1 segment gut microbial communities from Petit-Saut dam, French Guiana - Lab288 P1 (version 3) (version 3) | ecosystem: Host-associated > Arthropoda: Insects >...
TGTATTTTTACGACTTTGTTTTTTATAAAAAATTTAGAAAAGTCCTATAAGATTTCCCCCCCCCCCCCCCCCAAAAATAATCATGCTGCCTTTATGTGACGTAGCAATTCAGGCTAGTGAGTACCGTGTGAGCGTCGCAACCTGCTACTGAAATACATGGACTGCCACTGGGAGTGTACACCACTCCATGATTCAATTGTGCTCTGGTTTGCTTGGTGCGGCCATCGATAATTATTCAAAATGGCATTAGGTTCAACCAACTGAATCCTCCATTGAAATCCCCCGGCACCATCTCATTTCAGCAGTACATTTACAGGATGAAAGACTTCTACATTGGACTGAGATCAGCAATGGAGTTCTACCCGTATGATACACAGGAATCTGTAGGCAAAATTGATATTAGGGTGAGATCAGGGAAACCACTAGACCTGAGATTTTGTAACTAACTTCTTTGTCTGGCCGAGTTAATACTTTCGTTTTAAACATGCTTGCATTCTTACACTGAAACCACACTGGAATCTACAAAATTTTCTGTATTCCGTGCACTGATTAGATATATAAAATTTAATAAAATGTATCAACAAATGTATATATATATATATATATATATATATATATATTAATGGCAACGATTTTGATATATGTAGAAAATCCATGATTTAACACACCCTAATGAACATACTTATTCCTAAACTGGAACTTTGTCCAAACTAGACAAGGTAAATTGCATGAAAGTACCAATAAAATTTAAATACATCGTGTTCGTCGATGTATCTATAAATTATTTTAATTATTGTTACTATCTGATAATCCTGTAACAAATTTTCGGTCATTTATACAAGTCACATTCGGTTCAAAAACACAAACTATCGTTCATTCCTGGCCTTACATATAATTTAAAAAGAAATTTAAAATTTTATTAAAAATATCGACAGGTAAACTTTGGTTTTATTTATCTCAGTATTTAACCAATTTGATGCACAAAATTTTGTTCCACAATAAGTTTAATTCATGCCTCTACATGTTTCGAGCACATGTGCTCTTCATCAGGAGGTCAAAATTGCATTACACAGCCTCTGGTATCATCACACTTATAGGTGGCTGTCTCTTACACGAGACGGCCACCTATAGGTGTGTAAAACAAAATTTTGTGCATCAATTTGGTTAATTACTGAGATAAATATACTGAGATGCACGGTCAGCGAAACGTCAAAAAAAAGGTACACTTTGGTTTTATGAAAGTAATTTTATCTTATAGTTATCACCGACATGTTCCGGCCACTCATGTGTCAATCTTTAGGGATGTAAGTCTACTGTGCAAACTACGCCATCTCTCACCTCTCTGGATCACAAGCCACCATATATACCTGATATGTTCATCAATCCACAAAACTTCACTCCATACAACAATTTTTAACTTCTAAAGTTTTGTAGTTACTATTATGTTACAATTGACCGAATTTTAATCACACTTGTGTGATTTTAAACGTGCAGTGATTTCAACACACTATGAATGTATTTATATTCTTGCGCTTATCACCCTGTAGATGTCCACATGAGTGAATGAAATATATCGATGATTGCTACATAATAAAATTTCATTTATAAAACCAAAGAATATATGCTATTTCTTTAAAGATTTTATACATACTATCTAAAACCCTCTATTCAGAATAAACATTTGCTAACTCACGAAACCGAACGGGTATGGAACAAACAGTGACAAATCATTGTTTGTTAGCCGGGAGGCTAACCCGTAACACCCTTAACTTTCTGCCCACTTACTGCAGCAGATAAGCGGGAGAAATGGAATTCCAGAAAACAAATCAGCTGAACTGCAGCTTGACGTTTGTGTGACCCTGCATCACTAGTACAATATCAGCAACCAACAAGATGCAGCAAAATTTGTTTTACTGATTCTTTTAGGCTTGCTCTACTTGTTTCGGGCGAGAGTTTCTCCCATCTTCAGGAACACTTTGACTGCATATATAGCTTTTTGGAATAAAAGTACTGCAATAATAAAATTATAATTAATAGTTAATTATAATTAATAGTTAATTATAATTTTATCATTATAACTAATAGTACTTTGTCCTGTGAGGTCAAAGTACTATTAGTTATAATTGTATCATTGCAGTACGTTGTTCCTAAAAGCTGCATATACAGTCAAAGTGTTCCTGAAGATGGGCGAAACTGTCGCCCGAAACACGTAGAGCAAGCTTAAAAGAATAATTAAAACAAATTTTGCTGCATCTTGTTGGTTGCTGATGTCATTGAATTGCAGCGGTTCTGGAACTTCTTCGATGACAAGGATATTGCCGAACAAGGCTTTCGCCCGCTTCGATGTAATTCAGTTTTGTTCTTTATCAATCATTGAGAAATAAACTTTATAGACACTTTAACGAAACTGAGAAATTTGTTTACATATTTAATTACTTCTTCATGTACGATGGTATATAAGTAGAAAGGGTTTAGCCGTTATTTTTAGTTTGAAGATTGTGTTGTCTCTTACGTAAAGCAAACTACTAAGTGTTTTGAAATCAAATGTGTAATGAAATTATTGGGAATCTAAGTTTACTGCGTTAAGTGGGGAAAAAGAGGGTTTAATAAGAAGTAACGTGTATTACATTATTACTTTTGCGAAAGAAATAAACTTGAAACAACAAAAGGGCACAATATAAAATGGGCGAAAGAAAGAAAAAATTAGCATAAAGTAAGGTCAGGTTGGGGAGAAAAAAGTGGTAAGAAAATATGACAAAGTAATATAAAAAAATATATGGACGTAGTTGAATTAAACTGGCTCATATTTCTACTGTTGTGTGGGATTTCATGTTGTTGAAACTTCGAGGTTAATTGTTGAAAGATTTACTTTTAAATTTTGCATGAAATCGTGCCCTTTAAAATGATTAAGCAAAAGTTATAGAAGGCTGTGCATCTTTTTATCATTCTATAATTCTGAATGATGTACTGAAATTGCTAAAACATGGCACGGAAACCGACATAAGCGTAAGGAGAATGTAAGGTTCTCATTTAGTGGTCCCTTTAGGACTTTAGCAATGATTATTTCTAAAGAAGTTCATTAAAACGCTTTTTGTATGGTGCCTGCATGTGGATACACAAGGGACGTGTGAACACTCCCAGAATTCGTTTTTCTTCCTCTATACGAACCTCTTGATCTTCCGCTTGCCGCGAAACGACGTCATGCTAGGGTGGGTGTTGGCAGAAAACACATCACAGCAGAGGCGTCTTAGTTAAAGTAACTACTTTTAGTGTAATTTGAGTACAGTCTTGTAGTCCTTGCTCGATTCCCAACTGCTATAATTTTTCTTTCGAGTGCTGTTTTGGTTTTAAAGGAAGGCATAAATTTTAAAGAAGTTTCCTAATGAGCAAACAGTTTGGTAATCAGTCTTAAGTCTCAATTAAGCAACGTCGTATGAGGCGAGTGGAAGAGTGGTTGATAGCTGCAGGAATTTTAAATTTTAATTGAACTGGGTGGCTAGCTTTGCTCTCCGGCCGCTTTAACTTCACAGACAGGGCCCACAGAACGCATTAAATAGGAGAGTGGGTCGACCCCGGTGTCGGTTTGGGCACCTTCAAAAGTTCCGTGTCGCTGCTGTTATTCGAAATACGATTCCTTGGTCAATAGTTCGTAGCATAGTCACTACACCAACTGAGCCAGATAAATCCAGTCCATAGTACTTCGTTATTATTCTTTTAGCATCCAGTTTTTTACCTTTTGTGCCTACGCATCTGGCCCCATCTTGCACACGGACAAATTTACCTTTAACTTGTACGTATGTATATATATATATATATAAGTGACTAATCGCTGTGTATTGCCAAAAAAATCAGTTTAAAGCGCATATATTTCTCATACCTTTCATGCGTGCTACGTGTCCCGTCAAGTTTCCTTGCCTTACTTCGGCACACTAATAATGGGGAATTTTACAAAATACAAATTTCTCTAATGCATGTGTTTCATATTTCCCCTTACTTCCAGTGTCTTGTATTTTACATCATATAATAAAGAGTCTGAGGGGACCGCGGTAGCACAGTGGTTAAGTTGCTGTGCTACACAGCGGAAGGTCGCTGGTTCGATTCCAGATGTTGTCATTGGAATTTTTCATCGACATAAAATCCTTTCGATCGCACTATGACCTTGGGGTCGACTCAGCCTATAACAGAAATGAGTACCAGGAGCATTTCCTGGAGGTAAAGGTGGCCGGTGCATAAGTCTGACAACCTTACCACCATCCTGTGCCGTTGTCATGAAATCTGGGAACCTTAACTTCCTGGAACCCTCTGGGCCACCCCAGGCCTGTAATTGGACTGATTTTAATAAAGAGTCTGTGAAATACACAAACAATGAAGATTTTTATACCTCTAAGAACCTGCATTACAGTGACAAGACAGTGTTTATTGCACGATGTGGGACCCCAACGGCGATCAGCCCAAATTAACTTCTTCGTTACTTATTTAACGATGCTGTCTGTATTCAGGGTGCAGTGACGAAACGTATGAAAGAACAAATAATTATATTTGTATGTGCATATTATAGGTGTGCATATAAGTAACACGAGACAGCCAATGTGCGTATAACCCTTTAAACGCAGAATTAAATCCCATCTGCCATTTGCTGGTATTAATAGGAACTCACCATATTCTCCACGTTAGCAGGGTAAGGGATAACGTAACAGTGGGGCGCTTTCGTGCACTCTCTGTTGCAGCGGAAAACCAATAAGTATTACACAAACCGAGTGTGTGTTTGTAGCCTTAGGTATCCAGCATTCAATGCGCATGAGCCATATTGTCATCTGTGGCCTGTTCGGCTATACTATATTTCTCCACATTATCTCATAAACGACACTAATTTCGAAAAAAAGGGTATTGAAAACAAAATACGTGTTTTTGATTTCTCGGCAGCTTTTGTCTGAAACATTTCTTACTTAACAAGAATTAAACGAGACATTATCATAAATGTACACACGTCTTCATCTAAAGTACCAGTTATTCTTGGCGCATTTCAAAGAAACGATTTTTATGCACAGATGTTTTCGAAAAATACTGCATTATCGAATATCATGAAAATCCGTCCAGTGAGAGCCGATTTGTTCCATGCGGACAAACAAACAGACGGAACAGACATAACGAGGCTATTAGTCGCTTTTCGTAATTCTCGAATGCGCCTAACAACGGATGAGCCACGAATAGTAGGATTGGGTAAATAATTAATTGGAATTTGTGCGCAAGACAACGACAGCCGCCTACTGAGGTGTGCTTTATCGACATTTGCCTGGGGGAATGGAGGATTTAGAGAGAACGTGTAGGCTGCGGTGTGTCCAGATTCGAAATGGAAACTTACTTAACGGGGAGCCGGCGTAGCTCAGTCGGTATAGTTATTAGGTTACTGGCTGGGCGATAGAGCCAAGAGATTTTTATTTTCTCCTCTATATCTAGATAGGCTTCAGGGCCCACCCAGCCCCCTATTAAATGGGTTCGTGTTTTCTCTCCCAGGGATAAAGCGGCTGGGGTGTGAAGCTAACTACTCGCTGTTATCCATTTCCGAGGTGAAGAACGAGCGGACATATAGCTCTTCTCTTGCATGCTTTCATGGCGTGGGCAGGCACTGTACTGGCAGCATCTGTCCAGCCAACACAAGTTAGAATCTTCTCTGCTTGAGAAAACTTTCGTGGTGGACAGTGGCTACATTAACCTTTTGGCGCCGGAATTATTTTTTAATTTTAGCACACCTGTATATAAAATGTGAATAATACAGGAACCAAATAAGTTAGAATTATGAAACAAACTGCATTTTGAAGAGAAAAAAACGGAGATTATACACCATGTTTAAAATTTTCGGTATCTCTATTTGTTGAATAAATATATAAAATGCAACTTTGGAGGTTAGCAGTGCGGTACGTCAACTATATTTGACGTTAGGCGTCTAAAGGTTAAAGTAACAAGTTTGTGTTCAAAACTGGTCGGAGAAAACTTCTGATTCTTTCTGCAGTACGTAACAGTTAAAGATGGAGGCAGCAGGTTTCTCCGAAACGTCACGGTGTATCTATTAAGCTATAAACGGCACCAACAGGGACCGTAGACTTGACATTTGGTGTGGTCTCAAATTCAGACCACCAGCGTCGACAGTTTAGGCGCACTGACATTCGTGTTAACGTAGTTCCATATGGTCGTGTGGTTCGCACTTTCAGAACATCCCATATACCCAGTGAAATACTATCTAACTGACTAGCTAACTAATGAACTGACTGACTGACTAACTAAATAACTACCTAACTGAACTAACTGACTACATAACTAACTAACGAACTAACTAACGAACTAATTAACTGACTGACTAACTAACTAACTAACTAACTGACTGACCGACTGACTGAGTAACAAACAAACAAACAAACAAACAAACAAACTAACTAACTAACCAAGCAACTACCTACCTACCTAACTACCTAACTACCTAACTAATAACGAACAAACAAACTAACTAACTGACTAACTGACTAACTAATTGACTGACTGACTGACAGACAGACAGAGAGACAGACAGACTGACTCCCTGACTGACTTCCTAACTAACTAAATAACTAATTAACTCCCTGACAGACTAACTAACTACCTAACTAACTAACTGGCTGACTGACTGACTGACTACGTAACTAAATAACTAAACTAACTTACTGTATGACAGAATAACTAGATAACTAACTAACTAACTAAGTAGCTAACTAACTAACCATCTCAATGGAGCAGATCCCCATTTTGAGAAGCTAACAATTTTCTTACATATTCACGAAATTCCCCGCATTTAATGGAACCCAAAAGTTCATTACCGTATTCACAAGAGCCCACCCCCAGTCCCTATCCTGAGCCAGCTCAATCTCGTCAGTGCGCTAATCCTCTTTCTTGAAGATCAATTGCAACATTATCCTTTCATCTACACCGGATGAACCTCACAATTCCCCACCAAAACCCTAGCTGCAACTCTCCTATCCTTATACGTGCCACATTCCCCGCCCATCTCATCCTTCTTGTTTTGATCAGCCTAACCATATTTGGCGAGCTGTGCGTATCATTGCAGCTTTTCATTATGCCATCTCCCTCAGTTCCCTCTCAGATCATCTCTTCTGAGCCCAAATATTTTGCTGAGCACGCTATTCTCGAACCTCCCTCTCCGTAAGAGACCAAGTTGCACACCCATATAAAACAAAACCTGTGAAATAATACAAACGATAGTAAGGGCGTACTGTGTAGCTCCCAGAAGACGCTGAAGTGCTCCAGTAACGACTTTTGTCAAACTGAAGATGTTCGTTTGTTTGATGAAATGGGAGTCAATATCTGTTTATATCGCCAGTCATAATTTTCAGGTGAAGGTACGGCTTCGTTTGGAGCCGTTGCGGGAATTTTAGTTTTTACGGTTATTTTTACGACATGCCGTAAAACGGTGTGTTCGTACCTTACAGCCTGTAACCAAATGCACGGACGCGGTAAGTTAGGTAACCACTGCGTAACTTCACGAAGTATAATGGCATCTGCTACTTGTTTGCATTCTTCAATTACAGTTACTATTTATTACAATTTTCTCATTAACTTATACATCGCATCTGCCAATCACTCTCTTTCATCTATGCCCTGCCACGTAGATTGTTCGCCTCCGCCACAAGCCGTTTGCTACAGAAAGTAACATGTTGTATCCCTCCCACCCGAAAATTCGCTCTATCAATTTTGCAGAAAAACAACTTTTGATGAGGGTTGCTGGAGTGGAAATTCTCTGGGAAGAAATTAATTTTACAGGATTAATTTTTATGAATAGATAATTTGAATTGATATGAAATGCTTATGGTGTTTGCCTTCATGGAGCAGAGTCTTTCTTGGGAAGCTGATAGTGAAAAACCTATTTAAGAGACGCATCATTATTATCGAACCAGGTTATTTCCATGATCAAAAATATCCATCAATGGAGAACATTTTCTTTCAGATAAATCCTTTCTGTACTTGTCAATTCTATTTGCTCGAGTTACATTTTAATGCTTCTCATCTACGTTTATGCTCTTCAAGTTTTCTCTTCAGATTTCTCGATTGATACTTTGCGTTCATCCCTCAATTATTCCATCCCCGATAGGTGTTGTGCCTTTATTATCCTCTCCGATTTGAGCACTCTAACAGTGTACAAGTGGATAATTACCATCAATCATAACTCTTCTGTATATTGCTTGATTTAAAGCAACATGTTTCGGCTTAACAAGAAGACATCTTCGGGAAAATAAGACATGAAAAAAATTATTATGCAGTTTGCGTAATACTGTTTCACGTCATTCATATATGTAGATCGAATCGCAATAAAGTTTACATATTTTATGGAAGTAATCTGTGCTTGTCTTCAGCGATTCATGTTCTGAAGTTGAAAATATACATTGAAAAGCAGAATATCTAGTAGCGCTATTAATATGACAAAGAAAGATGTTGACTACGTATGACTTAACCTTCCACACCCCATGAAGTGTGTTAGCATGTTACGACTAATTGCTGGGAAAAAAATATTTTTTTCATAAACAAACCATTATTTTTATAATGTGCGTGATTTGTGTTTTCTATAAGGTAGAAACTAAATTTTTATACTTTATTTTAATAAACTTGGGGCTTTAGTGAAGCATGTTCGTAGAGAACTTGACAGAAGTAGGTAAAAGTTTTGGGAAATGTTCTGAGCACAAGCCTGTTGTCAGCCTAAATATTCAATATAATTAGCGAACTAGGCGTAGATGGAAAGGTAGTAACACAAAGAATCGTTTGGGAAGCCGTGGACTGGATTGATCTGGCTCACGATAGGGACAAATTGTTGAATTCTTGTGAGCACGGCAATGAACTTTCGGGTTCCATAGAATTCGGGAAATTTCTTTATTATTTTTTTTTGAATCACGGATGAAATATTTGCTCTTCAAGGACTCTGATGTTGGTCCTCCTTTAAAAATGGCAAATATTGTAAATGGGTTCCGAAAATATTCAACGTGTATTTGTTAAGACTTGAACTATAAGCAGAAGACGGATAAACACACTAGAAGGACAGTTTCTAAAGGCAACTTCTGCAGTCGGGACAAACAGCCATTTGTACCTTTAGATTATTTAATTATACAGACCAACACACACACACACACACACACACACACACATATATATATATATATATAATATAAGAAGTCTAAAATTTACTTTAAAACATTTCAAACGCTGCTACATGTTTCGATCACACGATCATCCTCAGGGAACACACACTGTTCATTGCTAAAGTTATAATTTAAAACATTCAGTGAATTACTTCATTATGTTAAATGTCGTGCTGTGGCAGCATGTCGTGTTTTTGTGTGCGAGTCGTACACTGTTTAGAATGAGCCTGGTTATGGTTGTTCGTCGTATGCTGTGCAGCGTGAGACTGGCTATAAATTAATAAACAAATTTAAATTATAACTTTAGCAAGGAACAATGTGTGCTCCCTGAGGATGATCGTGTGATCGAAACATGTGGAGCGTTTTAAATGTTTTAATGTGAATTTTAGACTTCTTGAATAATATATATATATATATATATATATATGTGTGTGTGTGTGTGTGTGTACATGTGTTGGTGTATTAATTAAGTAAACTACAGAATGCACGGTGCAACGATAAAAAATAAAAAAAAATTTTACCATTAGATGATGATGATTAAGTATCACAATGACATATTTTTATTCTACCAGTTCCCATTTTGCGAAGAAACCATTTTTTGCAAAAATCATACTTTACAGAAGTAAAACTATATACATTTGTGTCTTACTCGAAATGAAGTTCTAAATAACCACCCTGATCCCGTTGCCAGAACATAAATTTATTTCAGAATGAAGACGGTTTTTTGAGGTCGGTAGCTGGTGGCACCACTGCACAATAAACTAAGGTCGTAAGGGAGCAAACATCCCACGTAACATTGGGACTGTACAAGAATAAAAAGGAATAGGAAATGTACCTTTAATAATGTTTCTCTTCCCTCCACTCAGCGTGGAACTATACTTTCCTATGCAAGACAGCACCAGGGGCTTTAAACTGTCCGTTTTATAATGCAAAATAACTAAATTTATCTACTGTCATTTCGGCTACGAGTCAGTAGATTTTCTTAGAGTGGGGTGTTGTGCGATTCAAGTGCGTTGGAATAAAAACCGCTTGAGAAAAAAGCAAAGCTTTACGAGCAAAATAAAAAGAACACAATTCTGGAGTTTCTGTCACCAAGACCGTTCGTTTCCAGCAGAATTAATTAAACACGCGAATCCACATTTGCGCAGATGTTTTGCGAATGGAAGTGCTTCACATAGCAAGAAATATTTTGACATGGACAGGGAATGTTAAAATTGTTGGCCGTGACTGAATTGGATATTTTAGTTCTAAATCCAGTGACTGAAAAGTTTTGTTAGTAATTTGAAAGCACTATTTCTGTCAAAACGTATATTTTACAGCAGCATTTACCATAAGTTACATGATACTATTAAGGTAAAGGTAAAGGTGCACCCTTGCACAGGCTCTGAGGCCCTTTACAGCCCGTACGGTCCATAGAGGGAGTAGAGGTATAGCTCTACTCTTTCTTGACCACGGCACTAGAAGGGAGTGAGTGGTCAGCAGCACGCCCCGGCCGTTCTTTACCCCCGGGAAAAACCCGGTACCCATTGTACAGAAGGCTGAGTGGGCCCCAGGGCGGGTCTGGACAGATGCGAAAAATCTCGCCCTCACCAGGATTCGATCCCCGAACCGTCCAGCCCGTAGCCAGTAGCTATACCGACTCGCTACCCGGCCCACGCATTGTACTATGATTTACACTAATTGATTTAAATGAGTACACAAATTAATAGGCATGTTTCACTTCTACGAATCTGGACTTATTTTAATTAATCTCCAGCCAATAAATCTGCGAATTTATTTTGCATGAACTTAAAATCGGCACTCAGCGTATTTCATAAAGATTGATTAATATAAAATATATTTGTACAAAAGATTTTTATTTCCTTTCGTCTGCTCTGTTGCTCTCGTAAGGCGGCAGTTGTTTAAATACGTTTCGGAACGTCCTACCAGCCCTATCTTCGAAGTTCACGCAGTCTAAGGATAAATCTAATCTATAGATCTTATTATTCTCCACCAGCATTTGTTTGAAACGTATCCACAAATTAGGTTTCAAAATGAGTACGACTCATTACACCGTGTGAAGCCATGCAACATTGCCTGTTGATTTATTTCGAAACCTAAATTACATTCGCTCTCAATGTCATGTTCAAGTACGCTCTCTGCTAGGGATTTACCTGGCTTCACAGAATTGCAATTTGGTTTGCAAAATAAGCTTATGTTTGCGTCCACACTGTAAAATTTTATCTGAAAGAAATGAACAACAAGACAAATAATTGTATAAAAAACTGGGAACATGTTTTGAAAAGAAATGTAGGGTTTACTAGTGCCACACGTTACCACATCTTCACGAACATTCGAAGAATAAAATTGACATAAGTAATTATTAATCTTTTAGTTTCTGCCTGAAGGACAGAACACGGCGTCACCGTCAGAGCGAAGAAACCAGCTAAAGATAAATTTTAGCTTCTTGTGACCGTGCATCACGGAACGTAGGTGAAGAGAGGTAAACCAACAAGATGCAACTAATCCGATGTTTATTATCAAACTTCTATCTCAACATGTTTCGGGCATCATTATGCCCATCATCAGGAGAACAAGACCGTGTATTACTGCATATGGTGTTCTTCATTGGTTGTGCTGACTGTGGTTGTGTGGAGCTGGTTCGTAAGCTGTGTGCACACAGTGCACACAGTGCACACAGCTTACGAACCAGCTCCACACAACCACAGTCAGCACAACCAATGAAGAACACCATATGCAGTAATACACGGTCTTGTTCTCCTGATGATGGGCATAATGATGCCCGAA
>Ga0136643_10014138_pt1 | contig 11963 bp, 7 predicted proteins | sample TergutLab28metaG_FD_96883 | JGI IMG/M metagenome (GOLD analysis project Ga0136643, IMG submission 96883) | Labiotermes labralis P1 segment gut microbial communities from Petit-Saut dam, French Guiana - Lab288 P1 (version 3) (version 3) | ecosystem: Host-associated > Arthropoda: Insects >...
ATTCTGAACATTTCGTTATACTGGCGTTCGTTACAGCGACATTTTACTGTATTAAGTTGTAAGAATAAAATCATAAAATTAAGATGCGTATGTATATATATATATATATATATATATATATATAAATAAATTAGAATCTAGGTGTTGGCTACATGATATGATGTGGAAACTGATGGTGTTCTAAAGAGATATAATATGGTGTCTGTGCTTTAACTTAAAAAAGAAAGCTGGAAAAAAAACTTGCAAGAGAGTGGGGAAATGGAGTTAAAATCACATCCAGAAACTTCTGAGTACTTGGATGTCCCCATGATATCCATGTTTCCCTACAACCTGGCAAGAGTACAAAATAGGTTTTCTGATATCTTCTGTAGGATACATGAAATGATAAAAAAGATACATTTTTATATTTGTGTATGTAGGAAGTTTTACCATTTATAGAGCAGAAAATACAGATTTCGTTGAGAACTAGCAACTAGTATCATAGAATCTTTTTCTGTGACAGTTTTTGGGCACATTTGTAAACAATTGCTAGAAGAGACTTTGCTCTGTCTTGCCTGTCTATCTGTCTGCATGGGTCAGGTCAGCTTTAGAATTCTTCACATTGAAGAAAATGTGTATATCAGCGTACAAAATAACAGTCTGCAAAGCAAACAAATATTTGTGTCTCTGGTACATACCTCAAGTTACGTGCGTCATTCTAGAGATCTGGTACCTCAGGGCACTCGCAGGTATTCAGATTCTCAGATCCTTAGGGTGCAATGTGTTGGGATTTATGTTTACATAAAATTGGGGCAGGGGGAATCAGTTGTGGAAAATTGCACTTGGAAGATACTTGCTACACTCACTCATGCAGATAATTCCAGTTTCTTATTCAAGCTGCTTATGGGTGTCTGTGATCTGCTCCATTCTGTTTTTTTTCCTGCTGTCCTCATTATCTTGGGTGTTGGGAGAACAGAATCTGGAATTAGTAAATTGTGTTCATGTGATCCTAATGTCACTTCCAGTTGTTGTTTCAAAGCCTGTGTAATGGACTTACTTTTAAACAGAATTACTGCACCCATCAGTGTAAGAATGTTCGGCATGTACCGGTGTGCAGTAAGTTCCAGACATTTCCTAAAGTCACTGAACAGCACTTGTATCTGAACTGTGCCTCCTTTTCCCACTCATATGTCACTGGGCTTCAGAAAAGCCATCAACATTAACCCCTTGGAATATGATGTTTTGTGTGACTGTGTGTCATTGATACAATAATATAAACAGCCAACTAGGTGCAGCAATAATAATTTTATTAATAATTTCAATCAGCTCAACATGTTTCAGGCGATAATTTTGCTCATCCTCAGGAGCACTAGACTGTGTTTACAGCTTGTGTAAAACACGGACGATGCTGCCTGCAGGCAGCATCGTCGGTACTTTATACCACAAACTCTAAACAGTCTAGTGCTCCTGAGGATGGGAGGAATTATCGCCCGAAACATGTTGAGCTGATTGAAATTATTAATAGAATTACGAGGGTCGTACCAAAAGTCATGAGCAACCATTTTTTGCATGCAAACCGGGAAAAGCAGACAAAGGAGAGTACGGTGGTAGATGGAACCAGCTGTTGTGTTATCCTTGAATGTCTGTTGATGTCAGTAGCTTGCATCATGTGACCAGTATCACTCCTAACAAAATGGCCGACATCGATATGTCGTTTCGCCAGTGTGGCGTCATCGAATTTCTCGTTAAAGAGGAAACCCCTGCTGCAGAAATTCACCAGAGACTTCAGCATGCTTATGGAAGTGTGTGCATGGGTGCGAGCAGTGTTCAAAGATGGGTGAAACATTTTAAAGATTGGCCTCGGAGCGGTCTCCCTCGAACAGCCTGAACTGAACGCAACAAGGAGAGAGTGGATGAGATCATTCAAGACGACAGGCGTGTGACTGGACACAATAGCCTGAACACTTGGATTAGGGCACAATGCAGTACAGGAGATGATTGAAAGCTTAGGCTATAGGAAAGTTTGTGCTTGTTGGTTTCCGTGCTAATTGACCGAAGACCACAAAGGTCAGTGAAAAGCCATCACCTCAGAACTGCTGCAGAGATATCGACACGAAGGCGATGGTTTTTTGCTCTGTATTGTGACAGGTGACGAAAGCTGGTTTCACCATTTCGAGCCTGAAATGAAATGGCAGAGTATGGAATGGAGCCATTTACATTCTCCATCAAAGAAGAAGGCAAAGACAGTGCCATCAGCTGCGAAGGTGATGGGCACAGTCTTCTGGGATGCAGAGGGGTGGATTTTGGCTGAATTCCTGGAACCTGGGCAAACCATCACTGCTGCTCGTTATGTCCAGACACTGCACAAGCTCTGTCGTGCATTGCGCGATAAACGTCCGGGATGAAACATCATCATATTGCATGACAACGCTCGCCCCCACGCCGCTCGCCTCACATCGGAAGCAATTGCAAAGATGGGGTGGTAAGTTCTTCTACACCCCTCCTATAGCCCTGATCTGGCACACTCCGACTACCATCTTTTCAGATTTGTGAAGGATCAGCTGCGCAGACAACGTTATGAGACAACGGAGACAATTCAGAAAGCAGTGCATCAGTGTCTTCGGATGGCTGGAACAGAATTTTACAGAAGGGGAATTTTCAAACTCCCAGAACGCTGGGAGAAATGTGTCCAAAGAAGTGGTAATTATGTGGAAAAATAAAGAAAAGTCTGTAGATTAATGTGGTGTATTTGGTTTGTCAATAATAAAGCATGTTGCTTTACAAAAAATTGTTGCTCATGACTTTCGGTACGACCCTAGTATTATTGTTGCATCTAGTTGGCTGTTTATATCAGTTTGTATCAGTGATGCACAGTCACACAAACATCAGAGTTTTTGTGGAGGTTTTTAAAGTTGAAGTAGGTATAGACCGTGTATGTCAAAGGTCACACACATTAAAATGTGAATAAATATAGTGCTTCGTGAAGCTGGAAAGTGTTTGACAGTCAGTATCATACCAGTGACTTTTCTGGCAATAGGGCTTGCTTGTCTGCTGTGATGTTTTCAGAATAACTTTTTTTTGTTTGTCTAGGATGAAGAGGACATAGTTTCGTTAAGTCAGAGCAAACGTCCAGGTTACACAGCTCCAGCGGCTCTTCTTAATGATGTTGCCCAGGTAAGAACATGTTTAATTGTATAAGAGTAATTATTTTGTAATTGTTTCTGGTGTAATGATTATGGTCATGCACTGATAAGTGCTGCTGTTGATTGTATGTAGAGGGCCACAGTGTAAAGTTTTTTGGTGCAGTAAAGTTTCAATATCCAGCACCTTCAGAATGAAAGGGATGCCGGATATTATACACGCGTGCGCACACACACACACACACGATGTGTATATATATGTATATACATGTGTGTGTGTGTGTGTGTGTGTGTATATCTATATTATATGGCTATTAACACTTTGTCCCAGAAGTGTATATTAGTGCAGTGCTTTTCATTAATTTTATTCTGGAATGTCACTTTCGCAAAATGAAACTTGCATTCTGCTAAGTACTGAAAATATTGTTGTAATGTGTTCTGTATGTAATCTTGTTAATTGCTGTTGTGTATAATTGAGCTGTCAGTACTGAGTGGATACATATCTTTCTTGTAACGTGTGCATTTTGATGTAATTTTGCGTCATCACAATGTCTGTTAATGTGTAGTAGAATTCCTTTAATCTGGCACCTGATAATGTAGCACTTCTGATAGTTTGGCAGTTCAGGAGAGTAGCCACAAGGCCAGAAGTTTCACCATCTGTGACATCCAGTGTGCATGCAGGTGCTGTGATTTTATCTTGCATTATCCAGACTTTATTGAGCCCTTAGAGCTATTGTAATGGCTTTGAAAGATCCAAAGATGAGTGAACAGTGTACTGCTGGCAAGAAGAAACATGTAACATTAACAGTCGCTCAGAAACTGGCATTCATTATGAGACTTGATACTGGCTAAAGCTGAAGAGAGTTTATATCTTATTAGAACATTGGATTGTCAACTGTCCATGGTATAAGCAAATGGAAGGACCATTTATGATTGTATGGCGTCCAGTGAAAGTGTAGGGACGATTTAAAGCGACAGACATTGCAAGAGCAAATTGGCGCAGTTGGACATGGTGTTGGATAAGAGTACCATATAATATTTTGACAATGGTTTAGCATGTGAAACATCACTGATGTGTGCTAGGACCTTTCCCAGTATCACTGAACACAGACAGTCACAACATTTTGAAAGCAGTCTGCTTTTGCCTTCAGGTGACAGAAGAAGACAAATGCAGAGTACTTCTGAAATGTTGAGAGTGTTCGAGTGCAAGGATACAGGACAAAGTTCTGGTACATGTGAATGATGTCTCACATGTGTAAGAGGTTACTGCAGTTTGTCCCAAAGGAAACATGTGACTGGGCTTATGATAATGGAGAGAGTAAAATGTGTTTATGATGAAGTGAAAATAGTGGACAAGTGCACATTCTCCAGAGGCTGTGTCCAAAATTTTAATGAACCAGCAGCTGAAGGAGATACTCAGATGGAATACTTCTCTTATTAGTTGTATAGCCGAAGTATAGGTGCAGTAACGAAAAAAAATTGTGTGAAAACTTACATCCTTGTAAGTACTTTCTCATAGTGTGGAATATTTTATAATCATTAAAATAATACAGATAATGGAAACAGGAAATCAAATTATGAGTTTGTGTATATTCTTATGTTTCCTTTATATTATTGTTGTTGTTGTTATAATAATAATAATTATTATTATTATTATTGTTATTTAACTGCAACATACGTTACATTGCAGTCCCGATACATAGGTTTTTTTTTTCTGCTTGACCAATAAACACCAGCCCAAAGCTCCACCCAGTGCTTTGCCATCAATGCACCATGTGCTGCTTGTCGGTAATGTTTAACTGTAGATGACCGGAGCTAGACAAACGTGGTGATAATCCTTAGGTCTATTAAAATCTCACTAAGAGTATTGAGCCAGTAGTTGTTGGTCAAGTAGGCAAAAAACACGCTATACTTAGGAGTCATTTTACTTTGTGTTTGCATATTCACAGTCAAAGTAAGTATATATTTTTTTTGGTAAGAACCATGACATAGAAAATACTAAGGAACCTGCAGATCAGGAGTCATTGAACCAAAGCAGGGGGTGGTTGTTTCTGTTGGCAGGAAGTAAGAAGTCCATACATAATTTTGGTGGATAAACTTTGAAATAAACTGCATTGGTAAGTGGGAGAATTGTTTAAGAATAGTATATTCAGTAAACTGGTTGTTGTGTGCAGCGGTGTGGGACAGGGACTGATGATAGGTTTCTAACTGGAGCTGAACCTTCATTGTCCAGTGCCAGGGTGATATTCCCTACATGTGTTAACATGGTATCATGGAACTCAACATTCTTAATTTTTCAGGCTGAAAAAGATTATGACCCGTTCGCAGAACGGCGACGCCCAACAGTTGCTGAGAAGGAAGATGAATATAGACAGAAAAGACGAATGATGATTATCTCACCTGAACGAGTTGACCCATTTGCTGAAGGTTTGTCCACCAGCCAACAGTTGGCCTTTTATCTTGGTTTTTCTCCCTTTAATTGGAGGAGTATTTGTACTGTAATTGTGCTGCTGTTGATATTTTAAGTGTCTTGTGGAAAAAAAATGTATGAATACAGTTTGCCCTCATGCTTTTAATGAGAAAAGAATGTATAATTCTGTACCGATGAATGTTGCCTGGAATCATTTCGAAATTCAGTGAAACTGCAATAAAGATTTTTGTGTTTGTTAGTTTTGGTTATTAGCACACCTGAACATGATGTGTTCCTGTTATATCTGTCATCATACACTGTGTTGTTCACACAAAACTTTTATTTTTTTCACTAGCAGCAGGCACCTGCACATTACATGCGTAAAGTTCACCCTGTAACAGGCCACGAAGGCCCAGAGGTGGAGTAGAGGTATAGCTCTACTCTTTCTTTGACCTCAGCACTGTATGGTGGTGGGTGGTCGGTCAATGCCACACCCCGGCCGCTTTACCTCCCTGGGAAAGACCCGGTACCAAATGTATAGGAGTCTGGGTGGACCACAGGGCCGGTGTGGTTGGGTGCGGAAAATCTTGCACCCACCGGGATTCCATCCCTGGACCACCCAGCCCATAGCTAGTCACTATATCGACTGAGCTATCGCGGCCCACTCACATCACATGCATAACCTTGTTAATTCATTTGTTGCTGTCCTTAGAAATTAATTGTGCTGGGTTTTGGATGTTGAAAGTTGTTGTATATTCACCAGTTGTCATGGTGATAATGTGTGGAAAGACAAATGGCTGTCGTTGCATTCATTGGGGTCTTATGACGATTTATTTACTGCAGTTAGTATTGTAATGTGATTTATTTTATGTTCTGCAACTTAATATTCCTTTAACATAATATGAATATTACTTGTGTACTAATTTGTGGCCGGAATTTTATTTATTGCAGTTTCACTACATAAAATACCTAAAAGTTTAAAAATTTTTTGCTCATTTTGATGAAGGGCAATTTTATGTAGCCATGACATTCAGAAATCATGAGGAATCTGTTTTTTTTTTGTTGTGGCCAGATAAAACATAAAGAAACTAATTGGGATGCTACATTAATTTATTTTTTTTCACAGATAATGCCCTTTTTATTTGCGCACTGTTCATTAATCACACATGGAAAAAAAGTCTCTTGTTTGCCACGCAAAAGGGTTTGTTATGTAAAAGAATTTAAAATAGAGTAATCACATGATTGGACTTGGGGATGATCAACCCTGCTAAAGTTAATTTGAAGAACAGTGTCTTGGAGGCGTGTTCTGTCACTATCAGCAGCAGCATCCACATCACCATCATGGGGAAGGAGACAGAGACACCTGATGTCTGAGGCACTGTTTTTTTTGGCTAATATTTGTACAGCTGATCACCTGACAGCATTTCATTGGGTTTTTTATGACTGCTTCACAGCTGTACTACAATTGGCTGTTGTTGCAACACTTGTTCATCTCATCTGAAAAAAATATTTCATACATAAAATGAGAAATTATAGAAGTACAGTAGCTGTCATTTTTATCTTTCCACCCCAAATTGGTTCAAGCTGGGATGGCACAGTGAGTGTAGTGATGGGCTTTGTACTGGACCATTGGTGTTCAAATCCCAACAGGGACAAGAGAATTTCCCCTTCCTCAAAAATGTCTAGACAACTTCTTGGGCCCATGTAGACTTCTGTTTAATGGATACTGGGGACTCCTGAGAGGGGTAAAGTGACTGGGATGTGAGGCTGAGTTCTAGCAATTGAGTGGTGAAATTAAGTATGAGTGGGGCTTTCCCTCCTCTCTTTACCTTCATGGTGTGTACAAGGGCAACTTTGCCTGTTATATTTACTCACAAATTGACACGTTGTGTTGTGTCAGACATTATGAGTGTTCTTAACGATTTACATAGCTGCCAACAGTCTTCATTTGCATTTTATGCAATAGTTATTTGTCTAGTTTGCACAGAAATGTGCATATGGCTTGAAAATAAAATGAAAGTTAAGTGGTGTGTGCATGAAACACATTAAAGTATTAACAGTAAGCACTTTATGTTTGCCTGTAGCTTGGAGTGAGAGGGTGGGAATGTATGTGTGTGTGAGTGTGAACCAGAGAAGGGAAACATGCCATATTTGAAAATAATATATCAGAAGAAAAGTAGAGAGATATCGAACAGAAAGTTTGGAGTGTATGACAAGTTGCTTTCAGAATGAACATCTCTTGGTAATGTATTGTTCTGCTAATAAAGTTTGAAGATTTTATTTTCCTGTAGTTAGATAATGCAATTGTGGGAGGGTTAGCAGTACAGTAATTCAGTATTTTGTAAGATGTAAGGGTTGGGAGGGAAGAGATGAGTCACTTCTACTAATGATCTTCAATTTTCTTTCCCCTCCGAGGATTTTCCACAGCGGAGTCTTGGATCTGCAACGCCATTCTGGGAATTCGAAGCATGGTTCAGAGTCACAATAAAGTTCCTAGGAATGTAGTGATGTTCTTATATAAAAATGGGTTTTCTGCTATATTACCATGACTTGTCAACTAGTAAAATATTACATTATCTTTAGTTAATTGGAAGAACAAGAAATATACAGTTCTATAAGTCTGTTGAGAAAGTATGTGCTGCTTAGTTGCCAAGGAAGGCATGGCCTGAATTCCATTGGAATCGATGGACATCCTCTCTGCTTGGATCTACAGGTGTCAAGACCAGCGTTTTTGAGAGAACTGATACCGTTCTCCAGGTCTGAGTTTGATGAGAACTCAAGTTCCCTTGGTGTGAGAGTGTGTGTGAGCTATAATAAAATTATTAATCACCCCAGCTTTTTTCTAGGTGGCTAGTATAATTCAACATGCAGCTCAAGATGTTTAAAAAACTCAACCGTTTTGACGAAGTGAGCAGGAGAATTGGTCACGTACGTATCTAGGCAAGATTACCATATTTATCCAATTCCAAAGACATTGTATCAAACTATTAAATGTAGCTAAGTAATGTTTTTATCGTGCTTTCATAGACACAGTTTCTCATTTGAACATGAACGTGCACTTTACCTTTGTTGAACTAGAAGGAGTTTGTGTCATGTCTTTGATTTGGTTAAGTGTGGTGAACAGGTTTTCAGAAGTACAAAGTTTCAAGAAGATTTTTTATTTCAGAAGTTTATCGTATGAGAATCAATTTCTGTGTTTAATGTAGATGCATATGACTTGCATATTTCACTTCATAGTAAGAAGAGTTGTATATAAATATGCTACTTACAGAACAGGTTGGTGGCAAGCATAAGGTCTTAAAGGCATCCCATGGAAACAATGGGTTTGTGATTTGTATATCAGACTTGTTCAGTATACAGTTGAGAGCAAACTGTCTTCTTTTCTATAAATAAGCCAAAGTGCACATCTTAGCTAAAGTCTTCAGTGCGATTTTGTTTTGGATGTGCAGGTCTTCAATAAAGTGAAACATTAGAATGATTTAACGATATCTTGCGGGAACTTGAAACTGAAACAGTCCCATAACATTTCAGTTTCCCTAAAGTTGTATTAAGGTCTGGCATATGATGCCATGTATTTTGATAGATAAGTACTGGTGTTTTGGAGGAACCTGTTGCCTCTGTCTTCACGGTAGAAAGTGTGATAATGTTCTGCTTTCAAGATGGAGGCATCACGTTATCTGATATTGTACCTTTATGTCAAACTATGTGGTGCATATCTCAGTGGGTTGTAATTGGGTTACTTCAAACCCTGGAGCCAGACCCTGACATTTTATTTCTCATGTACATCGACAGTAGACATCAAATTCTTCACATGATTGTACTAGTAAACACAATTTTTTCTCTATGTATTGGCCACATTGTGTATATTCTAAGGTGTTGGAGGAAAAATGAGTTTGTGTGTGTCACTGTTTGACATCAGTTTCTCCCTAGTTTTTGAAGTTCATTGTTGACGTACTGTGTCCGGCGGTTAACTGGAGGAAACGAATGGATAAATTTAAGAATGCTACGAGGTTTGTCCCAAAAGTAAGTGTACTGATTTTCCTGTGTACGGATTGGTAACGTAGCACCTCATTGATGTATATCGGCGTGTTGGTAGTGATCTTTGGCTGCATGCCCATACTTGTTTCAACTGGATTGGTTGAGTCAGTCGTGTGCTACTGCTGTTTGTGTATGGACGTGTTTTATAACCTCGTTACGTATGCGATGCAGGAAAATATCAAACAATGGTACGCTATCAAATTTTGTGTGGAACTCAACAAATCTGCCACAGAGACATTTGTTTCTTTAACTGAAACTTATGGAGATGCAATTCTATCGAGAACTATGGTTTTTAAGTGGCACAAAGCTTTCAAAGAGGGCCGAGAAGATGTTGAAGATGACCCTCGTTCTGGAAGATCAGTCTCATCAACAAATGATCAAAATGTGGAAATGGTGCAAGCTGTGATTGTGAAAGACCGCCAAATGAGTGTCAGGATGATTGCAGGACAGACAGTTAATCAGGCCTTTTACAAAGATGTCTTGGAACGACTTCAAAAACAGGTCCAGCGAGTCCGAACAGACATTGCAGATGACTGGGTGTTGCATCATGATAATGCACCAGCTCACACTGCGCTTTCAATTCGAGAATTTCTGGTGAAGAAAAACATTCCTGTACTTCCACATCCTCCCTACAGCCCAGATCTAGCTCTGTGTGATTTCTGCCTAAGTTGAAATCGAAGTTGAAAAGTCATCATTTCAGGACAATGGAAAACATACAAAAGGTTGTAACCGATGAGCTACACACACTTACAAAAAATGACTTCTGGTACTGCTATGATCAGTGGAAAAAACATTGGAACCACTGTGTAACTTCCCAAGGGTCATACTTTGAAGAAGATAACTTGTAATTTCAGGTGAGTCCAATAGACATTAAAATAAAAAATCAGCACACTTGCTTTTGGGACAAACCTCATAAACACAGTTAAGAAAAAAGCTGTACCTTAATTTTTTTTTATTTTTAACTGTAGTTTTTATTTCATGAGGAAATATGATAGCTAAAAAATTTTATTATCTCCAGACTGATCCACCAGACAAACTGTAGATAAAGAATTGCTGTTTGAAAAGGTATATGCAAGCATACATTAATGTTGAAGTGCAGTACCAGTACATATGTTGCAAGAATACAGACATTGCTCTTCTGCATTGCTGAATTGCATGGGATTTGAATGACATACTGAAGCATGGAGATGTGAGGCCAAGGTGCAAATGAGCTTCTTGTTTCATCTTTCCCCAGTTAATGTACCTGTCTTATTCTTCATACGGAAATATGGCAATGTTTGATTGTTCCATAATGAATGATTTGACTTTGAAAGATTATAATGTAGTTTTATGTGACTGTAACTTCTCAGGCTGTGTGTTGACTATATCGGATCTTCTTGAAACTGCTTCAGAAGACTTGATAGAGCAAATGTTCCAAATATAAACAGGTGTCTTAAATTTTAAAGTTACAATTTTAGACTTTTGTTTAAATTCTAATCTGGTCTAGTTATCATTAATTAAAAGCAAAGTAATTATGTAAATTCATGAATTCTGAATATAGGATCATCTTTTTATAATGTGGAGTAGCATGTAAAAGTCTGCCTGTGACTAACTGTTGCACTCGGTGTGACTTTAATTCGTTCTTGCAGGTGGAAAGACACCAGACCTTGGATCACGCACGTATACGGAAATAATGAAGGAACAGTTGCTTCGTGGAGAAGAGACAGAGGTGAGATTTTTGTTGATACAATCATGAGTGACATTGAGCACCCTCATATTTTTGTCCTGACATTTTTTTTGGAATTATATTTATTCTTTAGGGCCCACGTATTTTCCTATAGAAGTCACTTTGGTATTTACCTTGAGATTTTGCTGCTGTGATGTTTATAGATCTGAGCAACAAGCTGCATACTCAGATTCTTCTTTTTATTCCAACTAAATGCACACAATATGTGAAATACATATATTTATCAGATATTACCTCCTACATGTTTCGGTGTTGGTTGCACCATCTTCAAGGAGACCATTGTGTTATTTGCTCAAAAACTATGTGCTCTTTGCAACCTTGCATATCTTCAAAATCGGCTGCATACAAGGGCAGTCCAAAAAGAAACCGAACTTATTTAATTTAAATTTATTGCTCTACTTACAACTTAATCAGACTTGTCTCCTTCAAAGTACTCCCCTCTACTGTTGATACACCGCTCCCAGCATTTTTTCCACTTCTGGAACACGTCCTGGAACGTGTTTTGCGGGATGGCGCGAAGGTCCTGTAGCGAATTTTTTTTTATCTCCTCTGTCGTCTGAAATCGGCGACCTTTTAGGGTGGACTTCAACTTTGGGAACAGGAAAAAGTCCGCAGGGGCCAAATCTGGAGAGTAGGGGGGCTGGGACACGACAGTCGTCTCTTGCTTCGC
>Ga0136643_10014140_pt1 | contig 11963 bp, 7 predicted proteins | sample TergutLab28metaG_FD_96883 | JGI IMG/M metagenome (GOLD analysis project Ga0136643, IMG submission 96883) | Labiotermes labralis P1 segment gut microbial communities from Petit-Saut dam, French Guiana - Lab288 P1 (version 3) (version 3) | ecosystem: Host-associated > Arthropoda: Insects >...
AGATTTTGAAAGGGGTAGAGTTTGGTGTGTTGGGGGGGGGGGGGGGGGGGGGGGTGTGTTCAACAAATTCAGTCGAGGACAGAGGGCAGAGAGAACGGGGATCTGGGGGTGGTAGCCCCCAAGTCAGAGGTTCTGGAGGCAGCTGTAATTTCGTACAAGAAATTTCATTTCATATAGTAAAATTTTCTTAACTTTTGGTACTTTAAGACTATTTATGATAACAACCAATGTATTTGTCATTGGTAATGTAAAACAATTGCAAACCGGTGGTAGTTTTAGAAGTTTACTGCCTTTTTTTCTGAACATCTTGGGGTGTTGGCGTCCTAAATTCAGCAATTTTTTAAGTTTGGCATGATTTTGGAGGGCCTTCAGAATTTCAGGGTGGGTTTGACGCCCCCAACGCCACCCTCGGTACGCCACTGCTTTTTCTCACTGTTTATATAAAATGGTGTGTATAATCTCAAGAAATACCTACAAGACAACAATATTTCACTCTGTGAATTATCATATTCACAACACATCTGCCAGTTGACGGAATAGTGATTCACAATGGGCCTTGTAGTCAATACCCAGTTAGTATAGCTTGCTGCATCATCCAGTGTCAGATATTGTAGCTTTTACTGTACTCCTGTCCAAGTGCTTGGGCCAAGTCAAGTATAGAAGAACTGAGGATCTGCCTTTGTGATATCATGGTGATACAGGCTGGATATGACTCACTGGATTCAATTCTGTTAGTGTGCCTGCAGCCACAGGAAGGTAGCACAATTTATGCATAGGTTTGTAAACTAAATACATATAATTTACAAATCATGTCCTTGAGCAACATTTTTGTGAATAAATTTATAATCATTGTACCGAATATTGAACACATGATTTGCAGCTAGTTGGGCAACACTTCACAGATTGTTTGTAACAGCTAGAATTCTTGGCTTAAATGCTCAGAATTTTACATTCACACTTTGCTAGTAGGAAACACATCAGTCCTCATCACAGTTAAACCGCCATTTCAAGTTTCTTTTAGGAACAGCAGATTTGAACACTAAACCTAGAAGAGTCGAGAATAAGACATTTAATACTGATGTTATGGCCTGGGGTTATTGAAATCATGTGTTACGTGAGAAGAAACTTTAAACTACAGAACAATAAGGTAGGGTTCCACTGTATTCAAATTTAGACTGATATTACAAGAAATCAACAAGAGGCACCATTCCCTTCACACACAACAATTTATCCATTTGATTGATTGATTTCTTTATTTTCCCAAAATAACATATACAGGAATATATCCAATGGATGTAGGAATAGTCAGTAAATTGGCCCTATGGTACAGTGTAGCCATACACTTAAAATTAACAGTAAAAACACACAATTTACAAGTACACGCGTAAATTATTACGCAAGTTATGTTTCAGTAATTACTGATAAGTATGTAGGACAGCTTGATATGCACCAGAAAAGTATCACTGTTTATCAAAAAACTCATCAAGACCATAAAATGAGTGTGTTTCCAAAAATTTTCTTAGGGCAATCTTAAACTTGCCGGGCTTACTGGAAATGTCTTTCAGTGCTCTAGGGAGACCATTAAAAAACTTTATAACCAAATAATAAATTCCTTTCTGGTACATAGCCAATGTTGCCGGAGGTAAATGTAAATCATTTCTATGTCTAGTATTACTATCATAAAATACACTGTTTGTAGTAAAATAATTCCTGTTGTTGACCACAAACAATATTAAGGAGAATACATATTGTGATGCTAGTGGCAATATTTTCAGTTCCACAAACAATTTTCTACAAGATTCTCTGTGGTAGTATAATGGAGCTCTAATGCAGCAGGAAACTTGTGTATTATAACTGCTTTTGTTGAAGTGTTTTGAGCAGTATGAACAGACAGAACAATATTGATTTATTAGTTGTTATTTTGACAGTGCCATCATCAGCTTCAATTATAATAGTGTCAAATACTTAGATTATTTGTGAGTGCCGAACTGTGAGGTTATGGAAGGAAATGGTCATCCATAATTGGAAGTGTTATTCAGGATTTGCCTGGAAGGATTAACAAAGGCCTTTGAAAACCTGGTGAGGCTAATTGGTGTCGTCGCCGAAACTGTAAACAAGTACTTTCCTAATATATGTCACAAGTGTTATCTCTTCAACATGCCTCCTTTGAAACTGCCACATAGCCGCAAGAATGAATGTCTTCTTCTCATGAAGTGTTCTTTGTGTGATTGACATGTGTTTCTTGCGCTGAAGAAGTGTCATGTACTGTTTTGTTGTACAACTGGATGTGCAAGTTTGTCTGTGTGTTGATCAGGCACACTGATACAGGGTGCTGTACTTGACAAGAGGACTGCAATTGGCCTGATACTTGGAACAGGGAGTAATGCCTGCTACATGGAACGTGCTAATAGAGTGCAGCACTGGGAAGGGCAGCGACATGGGGAAAAACAGGTGACGATAATAATAATGATTCCCATATACATTGATTTACACTTATTACACACATAAATATGTACTGTAACCGTACGTTTGACTTGCCCGACTTCGGTTACAATTATTTGTAGCTCGTCGTAGGCATGGATCACTCGCAAGGAATATACAGGAGAAATTAGAAGCTGCTTTGCTCTTTCAGTACTCTTTATTCACTGAGGTTTGAACACCACAAATTTTGGTTCCAGCACCAACAATTTTGGTTGCTCATTGTTCATCTAGCATTCACAACCGCAAACAGCATACATCTCTGCACAACAGACTACCTCCTAAGCCTTAGTGACACAGATTCCAACAGTGAACACTTGCCAATAGCCGACATCACAGAGAATCAATTTATATGTGGGAGGGTCAACTCAGCAGTCTCATTCATATAGCCTGGCAAGTGCACGTGTACACACCAAACAAATTTTACCTCTTCTCTTTCAGTATATAAACTAGCCAATGCTCAATGACCAGTTTATTTCCTCACCTTCTTGGTTGCCTAGTCTGAGATTTGAACTACAGACCCTGGCTGGTTACAGTACATATGTGTATACATACATTCCATTGATCCAAAAGTGTGTCACAAAGACAATAGAATGAGGGAAAAGTTATTAATACACAAGTATACACATTTTTTACAGTGTAAAATACTATAAATATTTTACAGAACAGTATTATAGATCATATGTTCACTTAAACAATTCATCTGCACAGTAAAAGGAAGGAGTGTGTATTTAAATAAATTCTTGAGGCAAGATGATGCACGGTCCAATATGCATAAGATTCTTGAGGCTACTCTAAGTTCTGCCTCTCCATTCTTAAGGATTGTCAGACTACGTGGTAAAATGTTGAAAATTCTGATGCCAACATAAAACATACTTCTTTGAGAGAAAGATAGGTTGGCACGTGGTCTATGAAAATGGTGCTTATTACTTGTATTAATATTGTATATAAATGAATTTGTCCGAAAACTTTTCGGATTTTTTTATAATGAAGTTCTTTAACGAAAGTATATATTGTTATGGAACATGTAGAATCTCTGATCATTTAAACAGACTACTACAAGAGGTTCTGGGTTGTGCATCAACCATAATTCTGACAATTTTCTTTTGTAAAGTGTAAACCTTTCCACTGCTGGAAGAGTTAATCCAAAAATTTATTCCATATTTTATAATAGATTGAAAGTATGCTTAGTAAATTGATTTGTGATTGTTGATGTTTCTGATATGGACCATCAACCTAACGGCATAATATGCTCCAGTTAACTTAGGAATCATTAGTTCAATATGGTTCTTGCAATTTAGGTTGTTAACAATTTGTAAACCAAGATATTTTGTATTTACAGTGTCTTCTATATACTTTCCTTTGTAACCAATATGTAATGTAGAATGTGATGAATTCTCTGTTATGAATTTCATTATATATAAATATATATATTTTTTATCTAGCTTTAGGACTAACTTATTAGCAGCAAACCATTTCATCATATGAAACAGAAGTAAACTTGATACTGAACAGATATATTTGAAATTTATGCTTCAAATTATGACACTAGTGTCATCAGGTACTGTTGGTTATGATAGAGAATTTATTCTCAGGAGAAGGTTATCTATAAAAATTATGAACAAAATAGGCCCTAGAATTGATCCCTGGGGAATTCCATGTTTCAATTTTCCCTCATTCAGAGAAAAAAATTTAATTGCATTGGGTGATTTTACTTCAACTTTCTGTCTCCTATTATTTAAATAGGACATGAACCAATCTTCAGATACCACTCAAATTCCATAGGATTGTAATTTAGTTACGAAAATTTCATGATTCATGCAATCAAAGCCTATGCAAAATCACAGAAAATTCCTGCAACCTGCATTTATTGGTTAATAGATTTCAACACACTGTCTGTTATTCTGAAGACAGCATCTTCAGTTGATAACCCTTTCCTAAAACCGTACTGTTCTGTGACCAGTATGTTGTTAATATGCAGGTGTTGGCTTAATCTACTGAGCATAACTTTCTTGAATATCTTAGAAAAGACAATTAATAATGAAATGGCCCTGTTATTTTTCATACTACTCTTGCTCCTTTCTAGTAAAGTGGTTGTACTACTGTCATTTTAAGACAGTGTCTGAAATTTAACTGTACGGTCTCCATGATGTGACTTAGTGTAATCTGGCAGATAAGCACCAAGATTTAGAAGGAATCTGCTGCTTGTATTTTCAGAGTAGGAGTGATTTTCTTTACCCTAAAATGGAGACATGACTTTACAGCCCAGAATATCATATATTTTCTATTTCGTACTCTGATAAACTCATCATTTATCTGTTTGAAAGTCTGAGCTACCCATGAAAATCCCTGTTCATGAACATATTCCTGTAATTAACCATTTTGTGTATCATTTCTACCTAGTTCAGTATTATTTTCAGGATTTTTTAATCATACCTTGAGTTCCCTTATGATTAGAATGCTAGTTCACTCAACGTTCAGCCATCTGATTTGGCTGCAAGGCCAGAAAGTTTCTACTGTAAACCTTCAGGAGTTTTTAACCTTCTCACTATTTAACTTTCCAAACACACACAAAAAATTAAATTGCTGGCCCCTTGGTTGTGACAATTTCTTGTCTAGTAGACAGGTACCAACCCTTCTCTTAGAGTAATGCATGCTTTTTTACGTTCATGGTTCAGTGCATCGTTGATCTATATCAATAATTGTCCAATGAGATGCAACACAAAGCAGTCTGTTTATTATTCTGCAAGTTCACTCTACATGTTTTGGGTGTCAACCACACCCATCATCAGGAGTACACAAAAATGTAACTACAGCGTCCAGTACTGGTCATATTTTTTGTGCAGCTAACTCCCTCCAACGTGGCCAATTGGCCACGATGGAGGGAGGGTGGTTGACACTTGAAACATGTGGAGTGAACTAGCAGAATAATAAATAGACTGTTTTGTGTTGCATTTCATTGGACAGTTATTGATAATGTATGATTTTTACCTTCAGAGTGACCCACATAGAAGAGGGAGACAGATTATGACACCATTAAGTCTGGTAGGTTGGTACTAATGTTCTCGATGAACCCTTTTCCTGCTAACGTGGAGAATGTGGTGAGCTCCTAATAATGCCAGCAGATGTCAGATTGGATTTAACTTGGCGTTTAAAGGGTTAATGTAAATATTTAGTGCCCTAGAAACAAATTTCGTTAATAATTGTGACACCATAATGTTCAGTGAATTTAATCTGCACATATGCATGGTTTGAATTCTTGACCCTTGAAGCTGGGACTAATAGGTTGTCCCAAAACTTCAGTAAGGAAGTACAGCTACACACTGCATAGTAACTCAGAAGAACATAGTTCTTTTCTAATCAGCATGTAGACTTGCTGGTTTCTGAGAAGTCAGATTTCTTTTAGGTGTTGATTTATCCCTGTCATCATTAACATCTGAGTCAATTATCCAGTTAGTTTGAAAGTAATGTGCTAATGGGAAGTTGATGAACTGGTTCATTTATTTGATTGCAGGTCATAATTGATATCGAATGGGGAGCATTTGGAGATAATGGCATTCTTGATTTCATCAAAACAGACTATGATCGCAAGGTTGATGACAACTCCCTCATTTCTAACTCCTTTACGTGAGTTTTCTTGAATCATTGACAACATTAGTTAGATTATTATAAAAGTATTGTAGGTTGTATTTTGGGTTCTTTACTCAACCATGACTCACACCCCATTATCCCAACTGACACAATTCTAAATTATCCAGTATTTGTCACAAGTCCATTATCAGTATTTTAAATTGTTTTTTCCCCTCTCCTCCCCCCCCCCCCACACACACACACACAAATATCACAAGTAGTTCGGAATACCAACATATTTGTTAAGAATATTATGTACATAATTTAAACACAGGAAGTGATGACAAAGACACGTTAATATAAACATAAAAAATTGATGGGCATGAAATGTAAGTGCAAGTTGTAAAATAATAATATTTGCAGTTATAGTTGCACTTTGTGAAGGCAGAAAGGGACCTCTCAGGCTCATGAGACAGGTCCAGCCAAACTTTCTAAGCTATTTGGCATATGTTCCTGTATACATGTATGATAACTGTTGTTTCAATTTCATCTTGCCCTTTTTTTGTGAATCACAGAAGTAATAATTCAAATTGAATATAGGGCATAAAATACAAAAACATTTCTGTCAGCATAACTGTAACCATCGTTACCATTAATGATCACTGCATGTTTTAAATGTATAAAATGTGTAGGCATAATAGAATACAAGTATATTTAAACAATTTTAAGAATTATTGTATTAGGTAAAACAATTTCTTTTGTAGGTACAGAATGTATGAATCCTTGTCTATAAAGACAGTTAAGAATAAATATTAAATGGGTTATTCTGGGAAGAATTTGTAATGTATATTTTTGTTCAAATGCGTGTTTGGCAAATTTAGCAAAAACTATAACCTAATAAGTATGCATTTCAAAGAGGTGCATTGATTGACAAATTTCTATCCATACATGTTTCCGACTACTTTAAATTTCCCACATAGAATACCTGTATTAAACAGTAACATCACATTTGCTGTTTAATAACATTAAATATAATGGAAATGTAGGTTTTGTATGTGTGATATCTAGTTTTAGAATGCCTCAGAAAAATCTGCTTTTACCACACAGAATTTCTGAATTGTACATCCACATGCTTATATAGAGCATACAGATTAAAGTATAAACCGTTGATTCACTGCCGCATAGCAACCAATAACACTGCCTGCTCTGCAGCACTCAGTCTTCTCTGAGTCCTATATTAATGCAGGGTGGCACACCATAGAGCGCACAACATCAGTTACTGCATAGAAACTGACAACATTCACACTCTGTAGTACTCAATTCTTCATTAGAAAAAGACTACCTTTATATTTGCTCACACACACACACACAGTATTCTAATAATGTTGCTCCATACTTACTCCATGGAGCAGAGTCCTTCTTGAGAAGCTAACCGGTTCTCAGCTAGTCAAGAAATTCCCTACATTTTATGGAACCCGAAGGTTCATTACCGCATTCACAAGTGCCCACTACCTGTCCCTATCCTGAGCCAGCTCAATCAAGTCCATACCCCCACACCCAGCTTCCTGAAGATCCATCTTAATAATGTTGCACTAAAGGTAAACTAAAGTTTTAACAATACTATTTAATTTGGGTTTTAGTTCTTTGCCTTTTATTGGTATTTTTTGGAACATTTGAATTGCTCCCTGCCTTAAAATTAAAACAAATAACACTCTGATTAATGCTGTCCAAACAAACGAGTTCTGCTTTTCGACTGCTGTTTTGTGTTTTAACTTGCTGTTATGTGTATGGAAAAAAATGCATGATTTTAGGTTAGGTTTGTACCAGGGCTGCATCCTTCTATAACAATTCCTGAGTTGAGGTTAAGTTTGTACTAGGTCTGATTCCTTGTATACAAAACCCTGACTTTAGGTTAGGTACCAAATCTGCTTCGTTGTATAAAAACCCCTAAGTTTAGGATACATTTGTACCAAGTCTGTTTCCTTATGTAAAAATCTTGCATGACTTCCCTATAACAAAACTCCAAATGATGGATGGAAAAAAAAAATCATTCCAATGCTTACGTAAATTGCAGATTGTGTTATATAAACAAGATTTGTTTTTATGAGAAACAAGATATATTTTATAGATATAACCTGTTTTGATGCATCCTCTCAACTGCATCTTCTTCCTTAAATGTAAGTTGTTATTTGTAACACTAAATTTCACTTGTATGTGAAATTTTGCATTGTATGGTTTGTAGATTTGAAAAATATATCAGTGGCAAGTATCTGGGTGAAATTGTGCGGGTAATTCTTGTGAAGCTTGTTGAAGACTGTGTTTTGTTTGGAGGGACAACATCAAGCAGTCTCCTTACGTCTGGAGCCTTCACCACTAGCTTCGTGTCACTCATAGAGCAGTAAGTTATTACGAACTCTGAATGGGACATCAGCTGTTCATCATATTTTGTCATGGGGTATGGGGGTCAGTGTCGAGCTTTCAACTTGTTGTCAATAGGAAGCAAATGCCTGCAGTTTATATCACTCTTGGTATTACCAATGACAAGTAGAAATTTGTGTATATTTTGACATTCAGAACTCTCAGTTATTTTCATTAGCCCTTGCAATCATTCTTGAATACTTCTTTTTATTGGTCTTAGAATATTCTGTTTGCTTGTAAAATGCAACTCAGAAGTCTTTGATATACATATTTTTTTCTTCAAATTTTCAGTGGCTTCAATTTATCCAGAACACTTGCTGTAAAAACTGCATGAATTGTATTATATCACATGAATTGTATTACATCACATGCATTTTTTGGTAAAAGTACTTTTAAATACAGGTTTACTGTTTAATGTTCCAGTTTATGGAATTAGGAGTGCTGAGCAATGGTTTTCATATACAGTACATAAAAATGATACATTTCAATTGTCATTGTTACTCAAGCATAGATCAGAGCACCTTTATGTATGCTGTATATTATCATGATTGTTTATTTCAGGAGAACAGAATATTCAAGTCCTCTTTGAGATGATGCCATTTTGATTGATAAATACCAGTAATTACCAGTGCTTCTACTGAAAAACTTGTAGACTTTTATTATTAGACACACTGTCAGATACCAGAAGAATTGAATCTTCATCAGCACTGCTGTGATAACATAGAATCTTGCATACTGGAGTATTATGTGGACACATAGATGCTCTTGAATTACTGGAGGCTTTTTAATGATGCTTGTTATCATATAATCATGAGTTTTCTTAACAGGGACACAGTGGATAACAGCTGTGACAATACATCAGAGATCCTTCATAAGTTGGCGCTGTCCTATGATGCTGATGACATTGCTATTGTCAAATATGTCTGCGAAACAGTATCAAACCGAGCCGCTTTATTAGTTTCCATCTGTGAGTTCTTGTTACTTCTTCTTCTTCTGATAATTATTGCTGTCAGTCTTTCACGTCCATCTACCATTGCAGAATAAATATTCCTGTGATATTATACAGATAGGTGGCATAACACAGTACATTTCCTGCAAAGTAAAGGTGAAGTGTCTGACTATAACACGCTATGAAGGCACAAACAGTCAGAACCTTGGCGCTAGATGGGGTTGGTGCAACAAAACGCTGTATCTACTCCACCACCAAGACAGAGACATGGTACACATTGTACAAGAGGCTGGGTAGGTTCCCAGGATGGATGGGTGTGTAATAGAGAAATTCTTGCTGCCATGAAGGTTAAAATTCTGAACCAGACCATAGAAAGTTCCTTTAGCAACTACACTGCCTTTCCTGCAGAGGAGTTACAAATAATTACTGTTTTTACAATTTTATCACTCTTTTTAATGTTAATTAAATAGCTGTTGAAAATGAAATTCCTGCTTATAGCTACAGTTTCCACAGATAACCCTTCCTTTGATCCACTGTCATACACTGAGGCCCTTGGCAAATACTGTGACATCTTCTGGCAAATATCAAGATATTAATACCATTTAAAGCATAGACCTCTCAAGTTGTGACAGTGGCACCATTTCTGGTCCTGTTCTTAACAGTTAGCAGTATATCATATTACTGCATAATCAATGCACACACAAACACAAACATGCACATGTGCACACACACACACACACACATACGTGTATAATATACATTCCATAGATCTGAAGGGTAATCATATTGACTGTAGGTTAAGAAACAAGTCATAATATATGGAACTTGCAAATGAGTAGTGTACAATTCATGGTGTTTTTCAGTTCAATTCAGTTCAATTTGTTTTGCATTTGTTTGATCCTTAGAGGTTGTGACCCATCAGATATGGTACTTGTCAATACAGAAATAAGGTTACATATATCATACATGATGTAAGATACAATACAATTAATGTCAGGATGTATCTAAATAGGCAACATTCTGATTGTAATGTATCTGCAGAGTTATATTAGATATGGTGTATAATCTAATATTTAGAGTTAAGACATGATAAATCACAATAAAACAGTAATACCATGTAAGTGAAAGATACCGAAAATTATTGGTTATTAATATAATTATTACAATACTATGTGATGAGAGGTATTTACAAGTTAATTCTGATATTATTTTTATCATTTAATGAGTAGAAGGAGTTGTGTATAAAATTTTTTTATTATATTAAGCATTCCAGCAAATTCTTATAGATACAGCAGGTAAATTATACTGCTGATCTATACTGTGTTAATACAGAAATAAATAAAAGTACTGCAGTTCTGCTGTATAGATGAAAATTACATCAACCAGTAACTCTCAGTAACAACATCCTGATAGTTGTGATTATTGTATATGTATCTAGGCACAGCGACATTACTGGAGAGACTGGATCGTCCAGACACCACAATTGCAGTAGATGGCTCATTGTACAAATATCACCCTCGCCTCAAAAGTTGGATGAAGAAGTACATTCGCTTGCTTGCTCCAGGAAAAAAGGTATACCTGTGTTATGAAATTAATCTCAGAATTTGCAGTATCATGTAATGAAAATTCTTTACAATGTAAAATTCTTTACATACAAGCAGTATTTATTGTAATGCTACAGTCTTCTCTGCACTTGTTATCCTGAAGTACATACCACACATTATCTTCCCAACTCCAGCTCTTGGTAAGTGACATTTATATAAACACTCTCTTTTAGTTCCAGCTCTTATTAGCAGAGGATGGGAGTGGTAAAGGTGCAGGACTTGTTGCAGCTATTGCTCTCAGACTGAAGCAACGTTTTTCAGAGACGTGACCTTCCATCCAACATTTAGCTTCGCAAGAGACATGACTTTGTGATGTGACCAGTGGCAATATGAGTCACAGAAAGACAGCTATAATGGTTTTGTGGCTGGTTGTAACATTTAGGCAGCTGTGAAGTTTTAGATTATTGGGAAATGGATGAAGTAAAATGTAAACAAAAACAAATCCATCTCTGTGTTGACTGGACTACAGACATACAACTGTAGGCCATCATATCTTTTCTTTCAAATGCTGTACTTTAAACACATGTACCCTAAAACTGAAGGGGTCTGTTGTATTTGCTTTAGTTCAGTTTAGGTAAAAGTATATAATTTTTTGCATTTTTGTTTCTGTATTTCAGAAATGATAGGTAATATTTGTGGCTATTCATACACTGGTTAAATATTTTTGCAAATGGCAGGAAGAACATGAGAGAGGCTTAGCTATGACACTGGTTTAGATATATGTATTTTACATTTTAATAGTGATATTGGGTGAGGATTTGTACTCCTCACTCAATATTGTGCAGGTGATAAAATCGAGAAGAATGAGATGTGCTGGGCATGTGGTGCATATAGGTGAGGAGAGGGGTGTGTATAGGGTCTTGGTGGGGAAACCGGAGGGAAAGAGATCACTGGGGAGACCTAGGCGTAGATGGGTGGATAATATTAAGACGGATCTCCAGGAG
>Ga0136643_10014145_pt1 | contig 11960 bp, 17 predicted proteins | sample TergutLab28metaG_FD_96883 | JGI IMG/M metagenome (GOLD analysis project Ga0136643, IMG submission 96883) | Labiotermes labralis P1 segment gut microbial communities from Petit-Saut dam, French Guiana - Lab288 P1 (version 3) (version 3) | ecosystem: Host-associated > Arthropoda: Insects >...
TCAGTGCTGTCATGTATTGTACAGTACCTCACTGGCAGTCCCAGAGTGTGGGTAACAGAGCAATGCCTCACTGCTGTCATGTATTGTACAGTACCTCACTGGTGGTCCCAGAGTGTGGGTAACAGAGTAATGCCTCAGTGCTGTCATGTATTGTACAGTACCTCACTGGCGCTCCCAGACTGTGGGTAACAGAGCAATGCCTCACTGCTGTCATGTATTGTACAGTACCTCACTGGCGCTCCCAGACTGTGGGTAACAGAGCAATGCCTCACTGCTGTCATGTATTGTACAGTACCTCACTGGTGGTCCCAGAGTGTGGGTAACAGAGGAATGCCTCTGTGCTGTCATGTATTGTACAGTACCTCACTGGCAGTCCCAGAGTGTGGGTAACAGAGCAATGCCTCACTGCTGTCATGTATTGTACAGTACCTCGATGGCAGTCCCACAGTGTGGGTAACAGATAAATGCCTCACTGCTGTCATGTATTGTACAGTACCTCCCCGGCCATCCCAGAGTGTGAGTAACAGAGCAATGCCTCACTGCTGTCATGTATTGTACAGTACCTCGCTGGCGGTCCCAGAGTGTGGGTAATTCCTGCACCCGCTCTTCCACACAGAGTGCAGTCAGTCTGGCCTCGGCATCCTGATCCCAGCAGTCTTCAACAGTCTCCCGCACCAGTTTGACAGCAGTCCAGTCACGCCATAACTCTGGGAATAAGGGGCGCGCCTTATGGCGTGACACCAGAACCTGCATCTGTTCGAATGTGGGGTGGTGACCTGTAATCACACAGAATTGGGTGGTGACCTGTAACCACATAGAATTGGGTGGTGACCTGTAATCACACAGACTTCATCAGTATCCTTCACACTCAATGCTGTGTCTTAAGTGCACCAATGAAATCAGTTGGCTCACCAACTTCTGCCTCAAATGGCAGTCTGTATGGCGGAGTCTCTGAACCGCTCTGGTACATGTCCGAACACCGTGATGCCAGCTCCCAGAGGACTAGTCCCAGAGCATAAACATCGATCTGTTTCAGCGACGACTCACAATCCCTGAGATTCACTGCACCCTCCAACACTTCTGGTGCCATATAGCGCAAAGTGCCCACCTGAAATGAGAGATGGAAAGCAATTTTATTCATAAGCACAAGTACAAGGTACAGCAGTGTCTCAAAGGCACAGTGTGTTCCCACTTCAGTTCAGTCATTCAGGTAAAATGAAATATTTGTAGTGCTGAAAGGTAGCTCAAAATAGTACCCTTCTAACTTAAAAACTAATGACATCTTCCTAATTCATTCATTGCATCGCCACATGCAGAATGCGACAATTCCTTGCCGTTCTCGGGAGCTTCTTCCATTCCTCTCTGTTATGTACTTTTTCCTGCCATCCTTCTCCACCAACTATTCTTCCGTCCTCTCTCAACTCATCTCATCTTGCCATCAAAGGTCCCTCCTACTCTATCTGAGAGACTCTTACGATTGGGTCCATCAGACCCCCTTGCTCTTTCTGCTTGGTGACCCATGCTGCAAAGGGGTTGGTTACCTCAACCTCAGCATGGGTTACTCACCTTAACAGGACCCACCGCTAGTAGGCAAGAGTCAGGTAAGGGTGGAGAAGTTTGTATATTTTCATCTTCATGTTGAAAATCTTATTAGGTATCAAGTAACTTCACATCACACTCCCATATGGGTACATCTTCACAATATACGAGGGAGAATCAAAAAGTAAAGGCAAAATACATTTAACGGCTTTAATAAGAAGTAATTGTGAGCAATTTTACATAACATTTTTCTACACAGTCCCCTTGCAACACAATGCATTTGTTACATCGTTCAACTGGTTTCTGTATTCCTGCGGAGAAGATGCTTTTCGGCTGCGCGATGTTGATGGCCGACCATAACGACCTTCATCAGTGACAAGTGATCGACCCGATTTAAACCTTTCCACCCACTCATAAACCTTTCGTTGGCTCACGGTGCTCTGTCCATACTGAGCCAACATACAACAGTGAATCTCCAAAGGTTTCACTCCTTCTGCCCAAAGAAACCGCACTATGCCATGTCGTTCTTCGATGGTGCAATCTTGCAAAGGAGCGTCCATGTTTTCACCCTCGTTGCTGCCACTCAACTGAAGGCAGAGCCCTGTACTGCACATGGCTGAACTCTTCAACAGGCACTGTCAATAATGCGCAATGCACCAGCTCTTCTCTGTCCCGGTTACCGCGTAATTTAAAAATTGCCTTTACTTTCTGATTCACCCTCGTATCTCTTTAATACGTACTGTAACATTACCTCTCAAACAAAAAAGTGGCCTCTATGCTTAAGGTTTCACAACGAATTTCCTCTGTGTATTTCTTGTTTTCTTCACATATCTTCTTCTTCTTCGCCAGTAGGGCCCGCAGCTAATGCCACAGATGTACTGCAGCCTAGTAGGCTTATTGTACTAACCCTAAACCCCCCCATTTGGGCGTTCCCATGCTCGCCGCCAGGTACCCCCCACGTCCACGACGATGTGAGAGATCCTAGTAGTGAAAGGTGGAACTGTGTGGGCAAGAATTGGCCGTTAATTTTGCCTGATATTGCGACTTCCATGTCAATTCAGGGATCTTTTACGTGCCGCAAATCTGCGACATGGGACCCACAGCGTTACTTCCTTTCCGAAGGAAGGCTTGCTGAGGATTCTTCTGCCCTGAAAAATCCTGACGGCTTCGGCCGGGTTTGAACCCACAAACTCGGGTACTTAAAGGCAGCATGCTACCGCTAGACCACTGAAGCCGCTTTCTTCATACGCGCGATAAGTTGCACCTATCTCGTCTTTGATTTCTTTTCCAAATAACATTATATAATCAGTATTTATGAAGAGTGTGCCACCTTTGCACTCTGTATCCTCCCGTCACTTGCCTTCTTCAAGGTCCGAACACGATATCTTACAATTAAACGACCACACTAATTCTATAATGTCTTCTTTACATCCTTGATGTGAACAAGTGGAGAACGAGTCACATCTGTTGCCATGGCAACCATCATGGGAAGCATGTTCTCTGTGATGTTAGGGCTCTCGGTATTTTTTCTAATTCAGACAGCTTTTTCTTACTGTGAAGTATGGGCTCAAGCTGAAGGAACAGTTGACTACCGAGCACATAATGCAACACAGCATAACAGTCCAACCAGGTAGATAGTAATCAACAGCAACCAATGACAACTGATGATAAAAATTGAGCAGAGTGCCACACTCTTTCTAATGAGTCCAGTAATAGAGGGCTGTAAGGTTGGACACCAAACTGTCCTCCCCACTGGTACAAAGACTACGGAAGATAGCCTCCAAAACACTGCATTTCTAATAAACCCAGATGCTCGACAATGTCCAAAATATCAGAAAAGTTTGCCAGTTTGTTACAATATAGTACCATCAAACCATTTAGAGCGGTTTTAAGAACATGAAAGCCACAAATAAACTCCATCCTCATTGAAACAAATACTCACATCATTGATGGACTTGGTCTCTGCATGTTGCTCCTCCCCATTGTAGAAGTATTTAGAGCCAGAGATTTTCATAGCATAGCCCAAGTCACACAGGCAGCAAGACATGTCTGCCTTCACCAAGATGTTACGAGAATTCAGGTCCCGGTGACTGACGCACGGTTTCAACTTGTCTGAAAGCAGGAACGTACGCAGCCGGTCAATCGACATAATCGAACACACCCATAAAAACACCAGGTACGTCTGACAATTCGAGTCTTCTCGAATGTGATGCTGTGTTGTCGAGAAGGGTATTTCCAGACATTTCAAAGGACTGTGGTGCCTTGCAGATTCAACAAGACACTATGCTTGTTGCAAACTCTGGGAACCACTCAGTGAACACCTTGGTATCACTTCCCAGAAGAGAATCCTCAGCAACATAGCTGTGAGAACCTCAGATCTTGCATCTGATACGTCTACTGCCACTCACCTCCTTTTCTGACATCTGTATGCAGGTGGGCAAGTCCCCTTGCTACAGACAACGACATCTTGCAGAATGTCGGCCAATCCAGCGTATTTGTTCTGAGGTAGTCTTGCAGACAGCCGTTTGGTGCATACGACAAAACCAGCAGGTACTCCATACAGTTCTCTATACTCTCTCTTTCAAGATAACCTGCAAACACAAGAAGTCCTTAGCATATATGTGAGAAAGATCAACAAGATGCACACTTCTTCCCATTAATTTATTCCATTTCAACTATCCTCTACATTTATCTCAGTATTTAACCAACTTGATGCACAAAATTTGTTTCACAATAAGTTTTATTTCATGTCTCTACATGTTTCGAACAAGTAACTGTTCATGTTCAGAACGTTATTTCTGTACACGCAGCACACAGTATTTTACCACACATCTATGCGTGTCTAGCCACTAACACAATGTTCCAATCACACCACGTTATCGGCTAGACACACATGGATGTGTGATAAAATATTATATGCTGTGTGTACAGAAATAACCTGTCGAAGATTAACAATTATTTATTTGAAACATGTAGAGGATGGTTTAATCAGAATAAATTAATGAGAAAAGGTGTGCATCTGGTTGGTCTTTCTCATGTATGTGTATACACAGTTCAGAGACTGTAAAGTCGTTAGCACTAACAAGAAAACTGAGATTAATACTTCCAACCCCAGGAACATTAAACATCCATGTAGCCAAATACTAACTAAACATCCATGTAGCCAATACTAACTGAACATCCATGTAGTCAAATACTAACTGAACATCCATGTAGCCAAATACTAACTGAACATGCATGTAGCCATATACTAAATGAACATGCATGTAGCCAAATACTAACTCAACACCCATGTAGCCAAATACTAACTCAACACCCATGTAGCCAAATACTAACTAAACACCCATGTAGCCAAATACTGACTAAACATCCATGCAGCCAAATACTAACTAAACATCCATGTAGCCAAATACTAACCAAATATCCATGTAGCCAAATACTAACTAAACATCCACGTAGCCAAATACCAACTCAACTTCCATGTAGCCAAATACTAACTAAACAACCATGTAGCCAAATACTAACTGAACATCCATGTAGGCAAATACCAACTAAACTTCCATGTAGCCAAATACTAACTAAACATCCATGTAGCCAAATACTAACTAACATCCATGTGGCCAAATACTAATTGAACATCCATGCAGCCAAATACTAACTAAATGTCCATGTAGCCAAATACTAACCATAGTAGGTAAGCAGTGACGGGCTGTCCATAAAGGGAAGGCAGTAGATGTCACGCTCATTGTAAAAGTAGTTGCGGTAATGACTGGGGAAAATCTTCACAGCCACCTCCTGGTCACCGACCGCTCCTTTCCACACAGAACCAAAACGACCCTGGCCTGTAACAGAAACAAGGCAATGAAAAATGTGCAATAAATGTGTCAATTCAAAAAGTCTGTGTTGAACACGAACTGCCAGTCTGTGTTGAACACAAACCGCCGGTTAATCACTATTCCACATTGCCAGCAGGTAAGTTCCTCTTAGGCTGCATCAACTCCAATTCAGTCTATACAGGGACTTTCAGTCTTCTGGGATGTGACATGGGAAGTTTCCAGTCACTGCACTGGTTAAGTGGTTAAAATCGGTCACCCATCGCAAGTGTCACAGCCCAGAAGAACATAATCCTCAAATACACTGCTGTGAAAATCTCAAAATTTGTAGCATGAACCTCACTGACCATCTCCGTATAGGCAAGGTGATCCCGTTACAGGCCTGGTGTGGCCCAGAAGGTGGGTAGAGGTATAGCTTTACTCTTCCATGACCACGGCACTATAAGGGGGTGAGTGGTCAAGCAGCACGCCCCGGTCGCACTTTACCCCTGGGAAAGACCCAGTACCCATTTTACAGGAGGCTGGGTGGGCCTCAGGGCCGGTCTGGATGGGCAGAAAATCTTGTCCCCACCGGCATTCTAACCCGGACCTCCCAGCCCATAGTCAGTCGCTATACCGACTGAGCTACCAAGCCCACGACCATCTCCACATATGGCTGAGATTATGAATGAGAGGTGCTATACCTCTGTACTGTGCCTGTAGGTCTTCATGGTATACAGTGGAGCAATTTTACCTTTACCTTTACTGAGTGGATCCCTCAACAAAATGTGGCATGAGAAGTCACCTTCCAGTTGCAAATGACATCAGTTTTCCACTTCAAATCCATTAACTTACCAACAACAATAGAAAGCTTGAGGTGTTCGAGAGCGTAGGTGCCAGAGTGAAGGTCACTGGTTCCTCCATTCTCCATCAGATGGACTGCATCAGGCGCAGGTTTGCACATACCCATGGCACTGCCATGACATAACCGGTACACAAACACACCCAATACCACCATCACAAGCGTGCCCGCACACACCAATGGGATGATCCACGTCAGCTTCTCGGTACCAGGCTGCTCCAGGAACTCCGTGGCTGCAACACAAACACAGAACATTTTGATCGTATCGCTACTGAAACACTGATATCAGTGCTGTCCGATGGCATTTCAGGGTACTGAAATATAGGCCAGAAACACTGGCTGCTGAAGAGGAGAGTTACAGTGAAGCAGCGGCGGAGGCGGTGGTGGGGTGACGGTGGTGGTGGTGGTGATTTTCCTTTTTTTGTTGCTGCCGTTGCAGCGGCGGCGGCGGAGGGGGCGTCGGAGGGGGTGGTGGGGTGATGATGGTGGTGGTGGTTATTTTCCTTTTTATGTTGTTCCTGTTGCAGCGGAGGCGGAGGGGGCGGCAGAAACGGTGGTGGAGTGGTGGTGGTTTTTCCCTTTTTTTGTTGCTGCTGTTGCTGTTGAACCAGCTTATCATGACTGCCATAATAATAATAATAATAATAATAATGTTTAAAGGACGAAACTGACAATAAATGCCAGTTTTGTAAACAACATGAAAAAAATACTGACCACCCAGAATGCCCCATTTTGGCACAGAATGTGTAGTTCATGACACACGATACAGTCTGCGTACATTTACGTTTCTCAATGTGCAAGGGACTAGGCATTGCAACAACAGACAAATGGTACATGCACACAAACACACACCCAAATCAGTATGTGAACATAAAGATATGACAGTATTATGGAATCAAGGGGTACACAAAAACAGAGAATTATGGAAAATAGGCCAGATATTGAATTAAAAAACAAACAAGATTAAACATGCATGCTGACAGATGTGGCGATACCGGTGGATAGAAACGGTACACAAAGGGAAGCAGAAAACAAAATAAATACAAGAATTTATGTATAGAGATGCAACAACTGTGGTACATGAAATGTAACATTATACCAGTAACATCTGGAGCCAACAGAAGAGTAACAGAAGTTTTAAAGAAAAATCTGGAAGCTGTACTAGGAAAACATTCGACAAATTCACTACAAAAGACAGCTGTACTTGGAACAGCACACATAATACGGAAAGTACTGCAGTGTGAAGCTTGAAGCGTGAGTGGTGGGGATCACCGCTGGTTCAAGAGAAGTACCGGGAAAAAAAGGCCTGTGACAAGAGATGATGATGATGATTATCCATTGCGTGCACAAATACATGCACACATACACAAAATATACTCAAGCAGACTGACCACACACACACACACACACACACAAACTTCACATGCATGCACGCACACCCACACACACAATATATACATACATACATACATACATACAGGGTGTTTCAGAAGGAATCTGCCATACTTCAGTAAAATGTTCCTTACAGTCCAGTTCCTGTATCTCGAAATTGAGGAACTGAGGAAAGACGAAGGAAGGAGGAGTGACACAGATAGCATTCACCAGCCTCGCCAGATGAATAACCTCCCCTCCCTGCCCACAATCCATAAATACCTTCCAAATGTCAAGACATGGGGAATGGACTGTACGTTACATCATACTGATATAACCAAATGGACTGTACATTACATCATACTGATATAACCAAATGGACTGTACATTACATCATACTGATATAACCAAATGGACTGTATGTTACGTCATACTTATATAACCAAATGGACTGTATATTACATCATACTGATGTAACCAAAAACACCCATACCAAAGTTGAACAATTACGATAAAGTAATTTCTTGAGCCAAACACAACATGTATATAGTCATTAATACAAAGTTGGCAACATGTTTCAGTTATACTGAACCGTCTTCACGCCAATACTTAATATACGGACATGGTGCATTCAGTGGGTGTGCACATTACGGGATCCCATATTGTTTACAATTCCATTTCCTTCTCTTTTCATCTGATTTTCTATTGACTTCTGATGGGTGATTCTCCACAGTTCTTTGTTCGTAATCTTATCTGTCCATTTTACATTCATTATTCGTCTTAAGCATTTATTTACAAATATCTGTCATCTTCTTGTTATCTGGTTGGTAGTTTTCCAAATTTCACAACCATATAATAATACTGATTTTACATTTGTATTGTATTTTAACTTCTTTTGATATTTTGAGATTTCTCCACACAGGATACAGTTGAACAAATACACCATTCGCTTTCTTGATTGGGATTGGATTGGACACACATTACGTAAAGAAATAGGAGCAATAGAGAAAACTGCATTAGATTGGAATCCTCAGGGATATAGAAGTAGAGGTAGGCCGAAGAAACGTGGCAAAGGACAACAGAGGATGAGATAAGAAGCACAAGCAGATCATGGCACGAGGTCAAGGGGACAGCTGGAGACCGCAATGCCTGGAAGCTCTTCATGGATGTTGCCCCACGCTCCACAAGGAGTGAAAGGATTTGATGATGATGATGATGATGATATTGTTTACAAACCATTTTCATTTTAAATTCAGGTTAAAAATCAATTGGCTGATACATCTTTTAAAATATATGTAAAAACTCCTATCAATAACAATTACGAACATAATGATTCAATTTTAAATCGTAAAAGCTCTTATACCTGTAATGATTCCCAAACACGTACTAAAACAAGGACGAATTCACAGTTCCTGTAACGTTAACACAGGAACTTAATATCTAATTACCATCTGAGTGACAATATCTGCAGAGTACCTCCACCCAGCGACAGTTCTGTACTATATGCAATACCGTCACCTCTCAGCATCACCGACATACTCGACTCTTACCTGGAGGATCAGCATGAGGATCATCTCCCTGAGAAGCGACGTACTCGACAGACACGTTCATGTTGCATAAGTCACTGTTGCAGCAGCAGAACTTGGTGTTGTTCAGTGCCTTTGGAGGTTTCTTGTTGGCAACACATGAGCTCTGATGGCAGTCTTGCTTGCCTGACACTTCCCAGCATCCTGAAAACACAACAAGAATGGATGAGGCATCTGCGTTCTTCCACATATCACAGCTACCAAGTCCCGATACAGGTTATGCATTTGACAAGCAGCTGGGAAGTACCCAGTTCAAATATCATTCACAGCACTAACTTTCGATGTTTTGCTGACTGTGCATCTCAGTATAATCTTATTCATTAACCAACTTACTGCACAAATTCTTGTTTTATAATAAGTTTATTTACGCCTCTACATGTTTCGAGCACTGTTGTGCTCATCATCAGGAGTTCAAAATTATATTATATACATCATCTGGTATAATCAAACCTGTAGGTGGTCACCTACAAGTGTGACGATTACAGATGCTGTATAATACAATTTTGACCTCATGATGATTAGCACAACAGCGCTCGAAACATGTAGAGGCATATAATAAACTTATTATAAAACAAGAATTTGTGCATTAAGTTGGTTAATTACTAAGTAAGATGGCAGTAACTGTCCACGGACGTATCATTCTTCTGGCACTTCCGGTTGCAAGACCAGTACTTTCCGCAAATTCTTCTTGGTCTGTCGCACATAGACACCCTCTTACCTCAAACGCAACTACGTAACCTTTCAATTCATACAACAACATTAAGCGATGCACAACTGTTGTTATTCTTGCTACTGTAGATACTAACAACATGGGGTACATGCCTGAAAGTAACTACATAGGCTAGCGTGGCATTACTCGATTCAACGAGACATTCCTTGGTATTATATGTACGTCAGTAATGTGCTAGCATGTCCGCATTTAAAGAGTGCACAATTTGAAGAATGTCGTGTTGCGAAAACAAAACTTCTTGTGGGTAACATTACCAAAATAGAATTGTAAAGGAAAATGTGGGGGGGTCAGAATATGATGAAGAAAATGATAGCACCAAAAACAGTGGCGACAATGACGATGATAACAGTGACCACCCCACCTTCCAACTACACAACATAAATATGTAACCGGTGCCAATAACGCACCACCCTGTGCCAATTTCGCACCAGCCTGTGCCAGTAGTGTGCCATCACTCCACCCAATAACAAGGTGCGCATCACAGTGTTTAAAAACAGCTATGCCATCGTGGACTTTGTCTCACAGCTGTGACAAAGTTCAACATCACAAAGTGACTTTCATCAGATTGGCACTAGCCATTGCGATGCTGCTGTGACTCATGCCACTCTTCCTGTTATCACAGTCCCAACACCCAGCAGTTTAACCAAGTGAAACAGTTCCTTCCTGAACCAACAAACAAACATGCTTGCTCATTTACAGGATGTTTTAACATTCTTGTATCAACCGTACAGCTAATTTAGCATACCAAATGAATGAAGAGGTCTGTTAGTTTTAATACTTTTGAAGTTCATCTCTACTGCAGACCAGGGGTCTCAAGATTTAAAATATCAGGGCCAAACAAATAATTATGAAATTTCAGGAGGGCTGCCCCACTTTTGGGGAAAATGGATGGGCGTTTCTTTCTTGGGGCCAGGAATTTTTATTAGGTCTTTTAGAGATATGCAATTTCCCTGTAGACGAGTATCTCTCTCCACAGGGGCCCCAGTGGGGAACCTGGAGGGGCTTCGTTTGCTGGGACTTTTGAGAGAAAAGAAGTAGTGTATCTGGGTTCCTTTGTTGGATCCAGAGGTCATTAAGATTTTAAGTCTTGGGCCCCCAGCTCCCACGATCCAATATGGGGCACAAAGGGCCCATCTATTAAGGCCTAGGTGCATCGGGGCTGAGAGGCCCCGAACCCAATTGCTAATCTATCCACCTACTCATCCATCCATCCATCCATCCATCCATCCATCCATCCCTCCATCCATCCATCCATCCCTCCCTCCCTCCATCCATCCATCCATTTATCCATCCATCCACCCATCCGATCACTCATCCGTAGGAGTCCTACCTAGTGTGGTGTGTCTGAGTGTGACAGCGAAGCACAGCAAAGCCATGGCCAGGAATCGGGTCGAAGCACCACAAAAAAAATCGCACGCCATGAGAACCTCAGATCTCATGTAAGGATGATACAGCAATGAATGATAAACAGCTGCAGACTGAAGCAGCACTGAACGTTAGTGATGAGGAAGAATAATGCAGAGATGAATACTGAATTGCAGGGATTATCAGAAATGAATGCTAAACGACTGCAGGGATTACAAGCAATGATTGTTATACAACTGCAGGGATTATAAGCAATGAATGTTAAACGACTGCAGGGATTATAAGCAATGAATGTTAAACGACTGCAGGGATTATAAGCAATGAATGTTAAACGACTGCAGGGATTATAAGCAATGAATGTTGAACGACTGCAGGGATTATAAGCAATGAATGTTGAACGACTGCAGGGATTATAAGCAATGAACGTTAGACAACTGCAAGGATTATAAGCAATGAATGTTGAACGAGTGCAGGGATTATAAGTAATGAATGTTAGACAACTGCAGGGATTATAAGCCATGAATGTTAAACGACTGCAGGGATTATAAGCAATGAATGTTAGACAACTGCAGGGATTATAAGCCATGAATGTTAAATGACTGCAGGGATTATAAGCAATGAATGTTAAACGACTGCAGGAATTATAAGCAATGAATGTTTAACGACTGCAGGGATTATAAGCAATGAATGTTAAA
>Ga0136643_10014146_pt1 | contig 11960 bp, 10 predicted proteins | sample TergutLab28metaG_FD_96883 | JGI IMG/M metagenome (GOLD analysis project Ga0136643, IMG submission 96883) | Labiotermes labralis P1 segment gut microbial communities from Petit-Saut dam, French Guiana - Lab288 P1 (version 3) (version 3) | ecosystem: Host-associated > Arthropoda: Insects >...
AAAAATTTAAAGATCAAGATATATAGAACTATAATTTTGCCTGTTGTTTTGTATGGGTGTGAAGCTTGGTCGCTGACATTGTGGGAGGAAAGGAAGCTGAGGGTGTTTGAGAACATGGTGTTGTGGAGAATGTTTGGACCTAGGAGGGACGAGGTAACGGGGGAACGGAGGAGATTGCATAATGAGGAGCTAAATGATTTGTACTCCTCACCCAATATTGTGCGGGTGATAAAATTGAGAAGAAAGAGATTGGCATGTGGTGCATATGGGCGAGGAGAGGGGGGTGTGTAGGGTCTTGGTAGGGAAGCTGGAGGGAAAGAGACCAATGGGGAGGCCTAAGCATAGATGGGTGGATAATATTAGGATGGATTTCCAGGAGGTGGGATGTGGGTATATGGACTGGATTGGGTGGGCCCAGGATAGAAACAGGTGGCGGACGCTTGTGAGTGCGGTAATGAACCTTTGGGTTCCGTGAAATGCGGGGAATTTCTTGACTAGCTGCAAAGCAGTTAGCTTCTCAAGAAGGACTCTGCACCATGGAGTAAGTAAGTAAGTATATTCCAACACAGAATATCAGAACTCTGTATCAAAGTGGTTCTAATGTCACTCTCACCTCACAAGCCATACATATTGGTATTATTGATGCAAGAGATTGCACAGTAGAGGTAAGAACTCTTGTTGTATAGTGTTCATAACCACGTTTCATCAATAACTGTAGATCTGTTCAAATGTTATTAGAGGGAATAGGCATGTTGTTGGACAGACAAGAACAAAGACATAAAATCATATGGCAATCTTTCCTTAAAAAAAAGTACAGAAGGTGTACTGAAAACAGAACTTCCAACTATGTCTCCTGCTGCCTTACAAATTTAAAATAGGAACAGGTGTAGCAACTGTGTTGAAGAAATTCTCATCTCTTCTCAAAAATAAATAGGCCATGTCAAACGGATGTCCATGGAATAACAGTGAAAACTTTGGATTTCAACTCCAGTAATGACACTGGCAGGGAATTCTTCCAAAAATCCAGTTTTGCCAGCATGGTGGAATTGTTAGAGTACTCCAAGAAATCTGACTGTGCAATGGAAGCTAAACATGTTTTTGTACAAGCATGTCCTAATGTAAAACCGATGAAAATATTAATTTCATACCTATCATTGGAAACAATGTAAAAATTATATTCTCTAATATTTCTGACAAAGATTATCTATGGATTGTACATGTATAATGGAAAAACAATATTTTCTTATGCAAGATTATTTTGTCCACATAAGTTCCTCACATCAAAAATGTAGACATCTCTGGCACCATAACATAAAATGTGCATTCACTTGCTTTTACCCATCTTGTATTGCCAAACAAAAACCTGCATGATTAAAAGATTATTTACATTCCATAAAACTTCCAGGTTATCTGCAATGAAATCCACTCTTATTCCTTTTGGACAGTGATGCAACAAATCTGGCAGGTTCTTCTCTCTCTTTCACTGTCCAATACAGGAGCCTGGCTCTTTATGTGATGCAAATATACGTATTTTATCACAGGTATGCTAAAATATGGTCGTGGAAGTATCCATTCCACACAGCAATTACTTGATGATGTCTGTCGTGATCTGCATTGCCAACGAGACCGTTACACTTGGACTTCACATCCTGCACTTGAAGGAACTTTCTGTGGAACAAACAAGGTAAATATGACCTTACACAGCATCCAGAATTCTGACAATATATTTGAGGTTTTATTGATGATTAAAATCCAAATTTAATGACAAAACCGACCAAATGCAAGTTACACATGATCAGCCTCAATTACAAAGCTGCTGCTAGGATTATATGGAATTCCTGATTTGTGGGGAAATTACTGCATAGCACTGTGGGGAAATTACTGCATTGTAACAACTATGCTATGCACACATTTCCTAACTTGTTTTTACCAAATACAAACAACCGAGAATGCTCACAGGTTATGATGCATTTGCACAGTATTTATTCATAACACACAACATGTCCCTTATGATTCTGGCATGTGATGACATATGCTATGAGTATGCAAGTCCCAGATTTTTTTTTTAATTCTGGCTTTAAAACTGAGTTTGCAGTACCATGGAATTTAATCACCTCTACTCTTTATCCAACTATAACTAACTTTTCTTTTTATGTGTACTGTGCTGGATATCAGTCAGTGTTTCTAATCACAATAATTTCTAAATCTCTTTATCATAAATGCTTATTTAGACATACTATAATGTCAGTTACTGGTCTTAATAATCTTCATATTCTTGGTAGCAAAGGCAACACAGTCACCACTTGTATGTCCAATATTAAGATGCACTGCACATTCCTGCATTTATCATTCTCTTGCACATTCCATGCATGTTTACACAGCTGTAGCCTTGGCCCAGGAGGTTAGTTGTTGGTCCCTCACCAAGGAGACCTGGGTTCAATCCCTTGCCAGTCCATGTGGGATTTGTGGTGCACAAAGTGGCAGTGGGACAAGTTTTTCTCCAAGTGCTTCAGTGTTCCCCTGTCAGTATCATTTTATCAGTGTTTCATATTCATGCATATACCACCAGCCATACAATTATAGCACATGCATGTGTCATTAAGTAACACGGGAAACTACAGCAGCATGCACTTGTTTTGTACTAACTTCTACATATGAATCATATAATAAGTAATTGCCTGTGCACATAACTATTAAATTAATTAGAGCTGGCACTGTAAGTAACCAGTTTATGGACATATTATTGTTAACAGTGGTGTCGCAGTGGTAGGTGTGTTGGAAGAGGACTTTCAGCACTTCAAGCTGGATTTTCACCCAATCAAAGGGTGGATGGTGCATGGAGTGAATGGTCACCATTTTCAGAGTGTGCCTCAGGCTGTCTGTACAGTGATGAAGGACGACTACATGCTGGGAGCACAGGCATCATGGTATCAACAAGACGATGCAACAATCCCAGGTATGCAATATGTGACAGAAATCTCCTGATGATATTCAATTTAAGGTTTTTCCCATTTTAGAAATCAGATATTTGCTCCCAAACAGCTGGTATGAACCTGCAGTCTGGCTGCTACAAAATTTCAACATTTTTATATTTTGATCAGTATGACAGTATGAATGTGAAGCTCATAATATTACAGCAAACAGAACAATGAAACTAATTATTCAGATATAATTAGTAAGAAATGCATTTTGCAGCTTTCAACTGTCTTGGATATTACAAAAGAGGATATGTAAGGGCTGAAAGGAAATTTACACACAAGCTTTCCATAGTGCATTCTTTGTTAAAACATAAGCCACCAATGTTATGCAATGGTTGCTCTGAGATATTTGGTTTTTAAAATACACATTGTCATCAAATAGGGTTAACTTCTCAGACATTACAGCATGCTACTTTGTGTATTCAAGACATATGGTATGCAGCAGGTCTCAGCTTTGTTTGATCATGGAATACACATATAATATATATTGTGACAAGCTCTTACTCCATAGTACCAGTAATAGTCAAACTGGTACTAACACCTGGGAAAACACACTATGTTATACTGACAGATTTCATCCAAATGCTGATGAGTTACCAGCGGAGCAGCATATCCATGAGACAGGAAGCCTAACATGTAAGGTACTTGAAAATGTGGATCACACCTGGTCTCTATGAACACCAGCCAATGAAGATACCATAATTGCAGCTGTGAAATGATACAAACAGAGATGCTCATGTGAAATAACAACAGAACTGGAACTAACCCAACCAAAGATCCTGAAAGTATTTCATAATGATCACTGGCATCCATATCGCTACTCACACAGTGCAAATCTGATATCAAATACCTTTGTCTTTCTAATGAATGATCCAGTTTTATTTTAAGTATGTATGCTTCATGCCCTTCAAGAGATGAAAGTGGAACAGAATATCTTCCATCTTACCAAAAATGTACATTAAGCTTTCTTATATTAAAGTGTCAAGAATTATAAAACAAAGATACTGCACTAAAACACCATGCCCTTCTCTCACATAATAAAAACAATAATTATTTTGGGACATTTGAGGTTCTCACAAGTTTTCTGAAATGTCCATTGAATCCAAGAAGGACTCTTCTTGGACTGCTTGCCCATGAAGGTAAGGGTACTATCCTACACAACAATGAGTACTGCTTACCAAGCGACACAACAACACATACCAAAAGACTTGAACCTCTACTCAGTACTGTCTAATAAACCAACAGTAAAATCTGAAATTTCAGAAGAGAAGTGAGATTTCCATCTTCTCTGTTACTGATTTTTAAGCAATTGGTGATTTTCATTAACCCAATAATTAATATTATAACACGTTTTAACCTCTGTAATTCCCTACTAGAAACAGTAGCGTAGTAAGAGAGCAGAAATTTCAAAATTTTTTAAATAACTGCTCTGCTCCATGGAGTTAGTTATTTAGCTATGGACTAATTATTAGTTGACGTTTACAGGCCTGAAAATGGTGGTTTGCCCTGCAGGGGTAGTGATCGCAGATACCGAACATGTTTTGCTGAACAATGTGGGAATGTTCAGCAAACTACTATTCAAAATTTTGCTGATCAAATTTGTCTTCGAGCTCGAGAAGTTGACACAGAGTTACTGGGAACTGGGCTTCAGAGGATAAGTTCTGACTGTGAGTTGTTCATTAAGTTTACTTTACCAACTGTATATGACTACACACTGTAAACTGGTAAAATGACTTTAACAATAGTGAGTTAAGAGGGATGTACTGTACCAGAATATATGGAGGAAGACTGTCAATTCCAGGGGCCGCATGGTCTAAGGCATGGTCTGCAGCCACCTGCTTTTTGAGATCTCGGTTTTGAATACTGCTGGGAGCATGGATGTCTGTCTCTTGTGAGTACTGTGTGTTGTCAGGTACAGGTTTCTGCGTCGGGCTGATCACTCGTCCAGAGGAGTCCTACCGAGTGTGGTGTATCGGTGTGATCATGAAGCCTCAATAAAGAGGAGACCCTGGCCCACTAGGGGCTATTGCGCTATGGGGGAAAAAAAGTGGAATAAGATTACAAAAGGTCCTCAGTCAGAATTGCTTCTCTCTATAGAAGGATTAAAACCTAATCCTCCCAAACACCACACCACAGTATTCAGCCTCTCTTTAAGTCCAGCTAATGTTATGTACTGGACATACACATATAAAAAAAAAGGTAAAGTGATCCCGTTACAGGCCCGGTGTGGCCCGGAGGGTGGGTAGATATATAGCTCTACACTTCCATGACTGCAGCACTAGAAGGGGGTGAGTGGATATGCATGTATACAGTTATTAAATTACATGTAATTCATTATTCTTAGTGTCTACCTCAACTTTTATAGGTTAAGAATTCAGGGAGTGATTTTAATCTACATATTAATGATAAAAATAGGCACATTTCTAGATCAAACTGTTTTTTTTTTAGCAAAACAGAATATAATGAGTATTTATAATCATGGTCACCAAACTGTACACATCATTCTGAATGTCATACTCTTTATACCTATATGAGCTACCTGAACAATAAATGATAACTGGTATTTGTTAAATGGTACATTACAAATATGTTTAAGCATGCAAATATTTCTTTCAGTAAGAACAGACCAAATAAGTTAGTGTGGAGGAGACAGTAGGCCACAAGGAGCCTTCATTACTGGAAATTTGGTAATTTCTGTGTAGTGAATTGCAGAGACAGATGGCCAATTATAAATATTTTTGTCAGAACAGTCTTGGATGATAATTCACTGACCAAGACAGAACATAGTATTAATGGGCAGGGGGTGGGGGGGAGTAACATGAGTACCACTGTGATAGAGAACAAGTTAAAATATTACATTAACAGCAAGGCAACAGCCATTAAGATTCCCTGTGACATCTTCAAATATCCTCCTCTGAATACTACTAGTGGTTAAAACTTTCTCTACATTTCAGCGGAACAAGCATGCAATGTGTGGTGTTACAAAAGAATTGGAGGATATAAGAGTCGAGGATGGACATTCCCTGATGGCACAACCTGTCAGAGTTATCGATCACGATACGGGAAGTCTATGTATTGCATCAGTGGCAGATGTGAGGTAAGGTCTATGGACCAGTGAAGACTATTTTTAAGAGCATTTTAATGAACAAAATTGGCATTCTGCCACATGAAAAGAGAAGGATATTTTTAAAATGCTAATTGGTGCTACCACTGGTTCTGAATAGTGTTCTTTGTGGGATAATGCCATTCAAGTAGGAAATATGTAGAAGGATATTTCCTTCCTCTACCAAGAATGTTCCCACACAACTTCACTACATTCAAGAAAGCTAAGGTCTGTCATTCTTGTGATATTATATAGTGCTGCTTAGTCCTGACTTCCCTCTAGTGCTCTTACTGTCACCTCAAGCTTAGGGTTCATAAAAAGCCTTGAACATTACTTCCTCTTGCCTCCAAGACTGGAATCTCCAGTGAATGTGCTTGTAACTGAAGCATGTCTCTACGGACAAACTGTAAGTTACTCAAAGGAAAATGTTAGAATTTTATAAAAATACAGGACTACATATTACTATTATTATAGCACTTGTTTACAAAATCTGATGAGATATTATTGATGTAGTTTACTGAAAATTACTAATGTTAAATAAATAAAATTAGTGGGGTAGGAAAGAGTACTAGATAAATACTCTTCTTTCATGATATTGCACTTTTTGAGAACAGACCGTTCAGCCATGAGAATGGCCATGGTTGTCATTTGATCCAGATACACACCACATACAAAACAAAACTTAAAGCAATTAACACCATGTTCTGCCTGAAATTCATAATAAAACATAACATGTATGTAACCAACATGGCAGTCTTCTTCAAGCACTTAATAGCTGAACCAAGAAATTCCTTATTTTCATTGAATTCAGACATACAACACTATTCACACTAGCCTGCCACTGGACCCCATCCCAAGCTAAGTCAATCCAATTCACACATTAATCTCCTTTTGCTTTCTGCAGCCAGGATCTAGACTAGGCTAGAGCTGGACAACTAAGGCAACTTGGTTCTTTTCCAGCAAAGGGTAAGAGACTTTCCTCCTCTCAAAGCACCAAGACCACCACTGTGGCCCATGCAGGCTCCTACTCAATGGGTATCAGAGTCTCTTTTTTTGGAGGTACAGTGTCCAGGGCGTGAAGCTGACCACTGACATCCATTTAGTACCAAGATTAAGAATGTATGCAGCTACACCTCCATTCTCCCATATGCCTTTATGGCATGTACAAAGACTTCTTCTTTTACCATTTTGCTTCCTCCCATGTGATCCCTCAGTTTCCAAAGCAAAATTTTTACTGAGTATCATTTTTTTGTACTGACAATACCATTCTCCTACATGTGACTATCCTAACATTATCACTTAGAAAAAAGGTACAAATTTCAAAGATCCTAATTACACATATTTCTCCATTCTGTCATTAATTCTCTCTTAGGTCAAAACAACTGCCTGTTTGTTGAATTATGTGCTATTGGATTCATTTTTTTTTGAACTCAGAAAACTAATCCTTGTTGCAGGAGTTTGTCTGTGATCATTATGATGTGGCAGTATTCAGTACCCTGCCTCAGCTGTGTCCTGGGACCTCAAGAGCCCATGAAATATCCCTCTTTTCTCGCAACAAAGGTCAAAGGAGAGAAGTACCTGAGGCTCGAACACTATGGAATCCCGCAAGTGGTTGCCACTTTAACTGCCTAGCTCCAGGGCGAGGTCTTAGGCTTGTGGTAGCAAAAGATATGAAGTGTCAGTTGGAGGACAACTGTGAGGGAGAAAGCATCACTGGCATCCAACTGTGTGAGCCAGATAAGCTGGTATGAATAGGGGATACCAAGTTATTAGACCTAAGTGGGAGGAAGACTGGGGGAAGGGAAGATACACTGCTTTTTTTACATATCACCTATTAATGTTGGGAAAGTGAAATCAAGGCGGTTTTAATATGTGAGAGTCTGATGGGGGGATCAGCAAAACTTGCAGAATTTTGGTCTGGGAAACTCCTTGTAACATAGTAACTCAGAAGAAGGGTGAGGTGATAAACTTGTACAATGAATTATACAGAAGTAGACTGTATGGACAGGAGTAAGAGGGACTTGGCTCAGGATTGGGTCAAATGACAGGCTTTGGCTACTGTTGAATAAGATAAAGTGGCTGCTGTATGGAAATTATGTGCATGAAAAATGTGCTCTGCTTTATGCTACACGAGAATGTATGGATTTTTGCATTCATGTCACTTGCTGTCTCCAGGGATGTGGCAGACTTAAAACACCATTTGAGCATGCAACCAAGGTTTGCAGCAAGTACAGAGAGAGAGTAAGAAGACTATCTGGGTTTGGGATGCAGATTTCACCTGCTGCTCGTAAGATATCTCTCACTTTTTTATTTATAGTTAATTTACAATTTATTCCCATACATAAAGAAAATCTTTAAACTGTTTACAGCATAAAATTCAGGTAAGTCAATTAAAACTCACACCATCATAATCTTTCTCATTACATGTTGAATTTATACATGTTTTGGGTTCTTGTGCCATCATCAGTGAACTAATATTGGAGTACCAAATTGGAAAGAACAACATACTTTTATAGTGACTGACATGCAGTAAGAATTTGCATATAATGTAAATTTTAAAACATATTTATAATGCAGTTTTATGACAAAAAAGTTTTCACTGAAGGTAACTGTGTGCAACTAAAAATGTTTTGTAAAAATGCTTAATTCACTGACTAAAACCTACCCAAATGCCACAGATGTTTGAACTGAATTTGTAATTTTGAGGTCTAGTCTAGCCAAGTCCAGTCTAGTGTAGTACAGCAGAACACAGTGTAGTATAATACAATAAAGTATAGTACAGTAAAGTAATATTCCTTTAATCATGCTACTGATAATCCAGCAATCCTGACATTGCAGCACTTGAGAAAAACAGTGACTGGAAGTTTTACCATCAATAACTGATTTTGTGACTATCTTGTGGTACCTGGACTATATTGAGCCCATCAGGCTATTATAATGGCTTCACAAGATCCCAATGAGTAACCAAGGTAGTGATGGCAAAATAAAATATAACTTCAGCAGTTAATCAGAAATTTTAAATAATTAGGAGGCTGGAAAGGGGTGAAAGTGATTTGAGGTTATGGCTTCATACAACAATAAGACATAAATTTCAATAAAAAAATAAATATTAAAATACTTAGAAATGCACAAAACCAAAATTATTTTCAATTCATTTGATCTTATTCTAAATCTAATCAAGGAGTAGCTATGGCATCTCCCATTAACAGACTAAAGCAGAAGCATTCTTGTACATCTTGAGAACAAATTACATAGTTAAACACAGTATACAGAACAATACTATAAATTACTATACCATATTTGTAAATGACATCCTCATAATTTATAACAGTACCAAAACAGTCACAGAAACAATAACAAAAAATACACAATGCTTGGATCCTTACTATATACAGAGGACAATCATATATGTGACTTCTCACTAACTCCAAATATACAGCAAAATTAAATGAAAACAATATTACATACTGCAGAAAGTAATAAATCCCCTAAGACTTAATACTGCAATTGGAGAGAATAAGAGAGGTATTTTACAAATAACACAACACTGAGGTGCATTTGCGTAACCACTGTAGCTATGGAAAAGCAATATGTAGTAAATATTATGAGTGTGTCTGTATCCTTATATCTTTTCTGTGCTGTATTATATCGTTATCTGTGGCCTGTCTCGCTCTTACCATATTTTCCCACATTATTTAATAAACAGCATTTTTTTTCAGAAAAAGTTATTGAACATGTAATGTGGGTACTGATTTTCTCATTTCTCATTCTCAGGAGAATTCTGTGCGATATCATGAATGTACAAAGGTGTTCCTGTAAAGTACGTGTTTTTCGTGCCAGACTTTAATCAACCTTGAATTTTCTCAGCACATTTTTGAAACACGCTCAAATATCAAATTTAGTCAAAGTATGTCCAGTAGGAGCAGTTATTTCATACAGATGACAGATGGGCATACATGACAAGGCTAATTAGTCACTTTTCACAATATTGGATATGTGCCTAAAAAGTAAAACCCAAAAACAATAACCCCACATAAAAAACAATAACAACAACAACAACAACAACAACAACAACATGGTAGATGAAGTACCAAAATAAATCTGATATAATTCCCATAAAACCAGGAAAATGAAAAAAATACTTAGAAGACACAGATTCAGAGGTAACATTTAGAATCACTCTACCAATAAAAACTAGAAGCCATTCATAAAACCGGTATTCATGATAGAAGTGGTATATACTCGTATATGTTCCTATGTCATGATTGTAGCAAGCTACATATTTGTCAAACAGGTTAGACACTGAAAACCCAATACACAGAGCAAATCATATACACACATGCCAATAATAAACATTCAGCATATGCAACACACATTCATCTGACAAAACTGAAAAACTATGGAAATGAATGCACCTGCGAAAAAACAAAGCTAGAAAATGAATACTTCTACTGATGGTTATATTATGTGCAATATTGTCATCTGTCAATCAGTGTAAAAACCTATGGTAGTTTCCAAAGTCATACTTCCATATGGGTGCACTGATGGTGATCCCAAAACCAAAACATGTACACTCTTATACTAAGAAGATACCCCATGATGAAGCAATTCTCAAATTACAGTCTTTATACACAGTAAATGATAAATACTTTCAAAATAATATTCAGATGATTGCATGCTGTTTCTGGTTGAATCATGCTCAAAAGGCACAAATATAAGAATGGTACTAGTAAACAGGTTCATTTTGATGGCATCAAAATTTATGAAAACCTATAAACCCCAAAATGAATTATTTACGTGCTTTCTACCACTGTACAACTTCATCTCTTATATTAAAGGAAGAATAGAGGCTTAGGATGCTTGAGATAATAATAATGAGCAAGATATTAGGCATAAGAGGGGGGAAAGTAAGAAGAGATTGGACTAAATTGCAAAATATGGAGTTTTGTGATCTGTACTTGTCATCAAACATTATTACAGCAATAAAATCAAGAAGGATGAAACAGGCAGGACATGTGACATATATGGACGATGGCAGAAATGCACACAGGATTTTGTTGTGGCAACGTGAAGGAAAGATGCCACTTGAGAGATGAAGGCATCAGTGGGAGAGCAATATTAAAATAGATCTTGCAGAAACTGAATGGGAAGGCATAGACTGAACTGATCTGGCTCTGGGCAGGGACAAATGGCAGACCAATGTTAACACAGGAAAAAACCTTTGGGTTTCATTTTTTGACTACATGAGGACCTAACAGCTTTTCAAGAATGATTTTACTCCATGGAATTAGTTATTTGGTTGGTGACTTTTACAAATATTGTACCACAGAAACTGGGGGAATTAATGTGGCCTACAGGACTGCAGATACATAAATACTTATCATAATACAGTATAAAAGAATTTGAAAAGTACAGTGTTTCAGAGTCTATACAGAATGAAGACATACTGTAATAAAAGAGTATATATATATACACTTTCTAAACACAGAGGATCCTGATCGCCCATGTCGTGTAGCCTGCCAAGATGATGAAGTAAATCATAGGTTTTATATGGTTAATGGAGAAGATGGATGGTTTCCATTTGGGACAGACTGCAGTCGTGGAGTACTTGACAAAAGAGCATACTGTGTTAGTGGAAAATGTCTGGTAAGTGCATCAACTGTAATTAAACACACAGTTTACAAACACTTGCTATATGTATGTGTTTCCACATAATGCCTGCATCTAAATTGTACAATATACACTGTTGCAAACTGCAGTCAACATTAAAATGATATGCCTGACAATTATAATGTAGTGTCTTGAGAACTGGAATTACTTGCTCTCTACTAGATCATGGACTGAATATAGTCATCTTGGTGTAATTTACACACACACAC
>Ga0136643_10014149_pt1 | contig 11959 bp, 9 predicted proteins | sample TergutLab28metaG_FD_96883 | JGI IMG/M metagenome (GOLD analysis project Ga0136643, IMG submission 96883) | Labiotermes labralis P1 segment gut microbial communities from Petit-Saut dam, French Guiana - Lab288 P1 (version 3) (version 3) | ecosystem: Host-associated > Arthropoda: Insects >...
GCATCATCCCTAAGTTAACAAGAGTTGTGCAATCTGATGCACCAATGTTACGCCTATTGTTAGCGAGAAAATCCAACTGTAAAAATTCTGCCCTTAGCGTAACACCGTCTTTACACAACACTATTGACAGTTATATTCTACAACTGGTTACATCAGCAACATGTTTCGGCCTTGCTTGGCCATCATCAGGCTTACAACAATTAGTATCAATTAAGGCACATAAAGTTGCTGTACCGATGGGATCCCATGGTTTACATTGTTACAATGTAAAGAAATGTTACATTGTAACACTGTTACATTGTAACAATGTAACAATATTAACCATGGGATCCCATCGGTACAGCAACTTTATATACCTTCATTGATACTAATCTTTGTAAGCCTGATGATGGCCAAGCAAGGCCGAAACATGTTGCTGATGTAACCAGATGTAGAATATAACTCTCAATAATGTTGTGTAAAGACGGTTTAATTCAATACAATTTGTCATATGTACACAGCGGGATGGAAGTAGTCCAATTCAAGAAAAGTATGTGGATCATATATTATTTATTTTTAAAGTTTTCATCCTTTTTTTTCACTTTGATTTTTTTTGTCATTAGGGCCGCGTACCAGTAAAAATATTTGTCGTATCAGTAGTGGTACGCATATCACAGTTTAAGAAATCATGCGCTAAAGCATTTAGGTAGGAAAACTATTCACTATACACAGATCAGTGGCAGGCTGTCCACCGTGCTTGTGATACAGACGTTTTTCAAAAAGACAGGCAATGTATGCATGAGCGTAACAGTGAGGCACGTTGGCGTAACAATTGTTGCCATGGAAAAGCAATAATTATTGCCTATTCTGAGTGTGTGTCTGTAGCCTTAGTGATCCAGCATGCAAGGCACATGTGCCGTATTACGAGTATGTTGTCATCTGTGACCTCTCTGGCTCTAAAACATTTTTCCACATTATCTCATAAAAGGTACGATTTTGGGAAAAAAACTTCGAAAATATTGTTTTGATTTTCACTAAAACGTTTTTTTGAAACATTTCCCATTATAGAGAGATATTATCATAAATGTACATAGGTCTTCACGTAAAATACCCGTCATTATTGACATTTTATTAAAACTCGAATTTTCTTCATTGATTTATGAAAAATATTCGAACATCAAATTTCATGAAAATCCTACCAGTGGCAGCCGCTTTATTCCATGCGCGTGGACGGACGGACAGACAGACATATATGACAAAGCTCATGGTCGCTTTTCGCAAGTTTGCGAAGGCGCGTAAAACGACTCTGTGATAAGAATTCGACCAATATCCAGAGGGAAATTCAAAACTGGGAGACTTGCATTGGTTCATCAACACAACACCGTCAACAAAGGTGTAGAGAATTTTCGGACCACGGCTTCTGCTCCAAACAAGAAACCTGGAGCCCGTGTCAGAACTGTGCGTACAACGGATATGTGCAAGGAGTACGAGCCGCTGTCGGCCGTAGCCCCAGACGAGAGCTACGCACATATTCAGTTTCCCTCAGCATATTGAGCAGACCGATTCATCGAATACTTAATTCTCCCTTACGTCATCACCCCTACCGAATACAAACTGTTTAAGAATGGTACAATAGTGGTTTTTTTTGAAGATATGCATTTTGTTAGTTGTTTCCTCAATGAACGAACATTCAGATGTTATTCGTAGCTTGAATATGTCAGACGAAGTTACATTTCATCTGTTTAGTTATTTGAATGAGTTAAATCACACAATCTCAAAGAGGGAATTTCTGAATAAATCAATGCCGTGTCACCGATCATGACACTACGCGTTTTGAAAAGTATTATGAACTGAATGCATCACTGCATATATATTGATATATGAAACCTCACAAGCGTTATTTGTAAAAACCAATATTTGTGCAACGTACCTAAATAATACCAAAGTCTTCCTATTCACATGTTTTCTTTTCATGGCTCGACAGCCCTAGCGGGTCTAGGCCTCCTCAACGTTGAGGCTTTACGATCACACCCAGACACATCACATTCGGTAGGACTCCAATGGACGAGTGATCTTTCCGTCGCAGGGTCTACTACCTGAAAACACACACCACTCACAAGAGTGAGACACCTATACACCTGGCGGGATTCGAACTCCCAACCTCAGCAAGCTAGCGACCGCAGACCCACGTCTTAGACTGCGCGACCACTGGGATCGGCCCATTTCGCATTACTTTAAACAAATGTAAATTGTCTGTAAGCGAATGGTGAAACTTTGAGTATGATGAATACATTCTGCTCACCCTTGTGGACGCCCCCCATAAATCCAACCCCTCGTCCGTACCTCGGGGTATCGTCGATTCGTACTCTACTCTACCCGGGGTCACGTGGGAGGCGGTAACAGTTGTGGATGGCATACCCTGATGAGGGTTGCTACGACACACGCTGGCTAACGGGGCTCTGGTCTACGCAAGCCGAGGTGGAAGGTTTCGTGCTGAGGGCTGCATGGCACTGGGGTAGAGATTGCAGTGTCGTAAAGATCCCCTTCGGGAACCAGGCCGCACCCCATTGTATGTAGGCCTTCCGTCCACGTGGGGCTCTGTGGACGAAGACCAAATATTTTCCCCGTTTTTCGTGGGGAGCTCCTTATTGGGGACTCTGACAGATATAAATGAATGAAAAAACAGCTGGCTCCGGAGATGAAGCTTCTCTCACCATAGGGACCCTGTTGGGGAACATGGAGGGGGGATCATTTACCGGGGACGTTGAGGGAAAGGTGTAAAAGAAAGCTCTGGAGACGGGTGTCTCTCTCCGTAGCAGCCCATTGGGGAACCTGTGGAGTCCGTTGACTGGGAATTTTATGAGATAGTTGGTGGGCTCCGGAAAGGGAGGAGCATCTCTCAATGCGAGAGCTCTGTTAGCGGGCTCCTTTCTGGGAACCTGGAAATACACGGAGAGGAGGGCTCAGGGGACGGACATCACTCTCCATGGGGGGCCCCTCTGGGGAATATAGTAGGGGGCTCTTCTACCGGGGCCTTGAGAAGGCTCTGAAGATGGGCACCTTTCTCCACCGAGGCCTTGGTAAGTATCACTGGGGGTCCGTTCACCGGTAACTCTAAGAGACAGTTGAATGGGGGCTCTGAAAACGGGGCATCTCTGTCTATGGGAGATCTGTTAGGGGAACCTAGAGGGAGAGAACCCTTACTGACGACACTAAAGGATATGAAAGGAAGGCTCTGTGGATGGGCGTCTCTCTTCACGGGGGCTCAGTTGGGTAACATGGAGTGGGTTCATCAACCGGGAACTTTGAGATATGGTTGAAAGTGGCTCTGGAGTTGGAGTGTTTCTCTCTGTGGGAGCTCTGTGAAGGGAACCTGGAGGGAGAGCTCCCTTGCTGCGGACCCTGAGGGATATGTAGAAAAGGCTCTTGAGACAGGCATCTCTTTCCATAGGGGCCCCGTTTGGGGAACCTGGAGGAGGGCTCGTCTACCGGGGACTTTGAGAGATGGATGAAGAGGGCTCTGGAGATCGAGCGTCTCTCTTTGAACAGGCTCCGTGGAGGGGGCCGGGGGGAGCTCCTTCACTGGGAACCTTGTGTACGTATTGTGGTACTGATGAGGAGACCTCCGTCCACATTTTGTGTGAGTGTGAGGCCTTAGTCTCACCCAGACATACATATCTGGGTTCCTTCTTTTGGACCCAGAGGATATTAGTAAACTAATAATAGGAGCCATCTGGAAGTTTGCTAAAGGAACAGGGCTCCTTTAACTTAGTATAAAACATGGGGCACAAAAGGCCTGTCTTAAGGCCTAGGTGCTTCGGGCCCGGAAGGGCTTGAACCCAAATACCATTCAATTCAATTCATTTAGTTTACCTCTGTGGACATAAAAGCTATGGCTGCCTTTCTTAAGGCTAATTCACACATAGCATGTCGTGCCCATGCCGTTCCCCTGCCATGCCGTGCCGTCTTTCCCATTTGATCTACACAACGATCCACACCTACGACTGTAAAGAGTGGTAGCAGCACAGTACCAAAAAGACGATCTGTTAAACTGTTGGACTAGCAGTTCGGATATTTCCGGCTAACATGCGGACTGTCACGAAATTCACGGCACTGTTGGTGCATGGTAGGGATGCGGCATGGCATGTGTGAAATAACACGGCACGGAATGGCATGGGCACGGCATGCTGTGTGTGAATTAGCCTTTATCCTTCCCAATTCATCACTCGCACCGTGCTCTCTATTCCACCCTTCTGAATTCACTGCAATAAAGCCTTCCAGTGTTGAGGCTTTTATGAATCGTACTTTAGGACATTTTCAAGGCAAATAGTATTTTATATTAGGTGAAATATTTAGGATTTAAGGTTCTCACAATACGATTGTGAAGATTACTGTCTTCTGGAATGAAATGTGCCTTTCCTTCCCTAAAGATATAGGCAACAGCTTCTGCCGAATGATGGGACTGACATGCGAAGTACATGGGGCATATCCCAGAAGAAAATGCACTTAATGAATATCTGGCTTTAGGTCTGGGCATCAGCAACTACCTGGAATGCACGGCTTGCTTCAGTAGCAAAGTATCCAAGATTCCTTCACATGTGGGATTTGTTTATTTCTCGAAAAAACAGTATTTTTCTTCAATTTCCTATATCATCTGTTCTTCGTAATACAGACGCCGTGTTTATTATTCTAATATTGCGCAGTAAAACCTGCCCATAACGAAACCACAGGGACAGGATTTCTTTCGGTTGCAGGCAAGTTCCCTTTAATACAGGTCCTGGAATTTAAATTAAAGATTGTCGGGACTGTAAAGGTTTTTCGTTGCGGACAGATATTTTTTTTAATATCCAAGTTCCGTTTAAGTTAGTTTTGACTGTGCCATTGTATTACTTAAACCGATACACAACATCAAGACTTGAAAGTTGACACAGGTGGCTGGACACAGTATGTATTGAAGAAGAAACAAAATACGGTGTTCCTTGTATGTCTCCGAAATTTTGGGCGGATTTTCAGTAACATTTTATTTTGTTGACTCTTTAATTAATATTGTTTAAATGAGAAATATGTGGCAGACATTGACAATTCTGAGACAAGAAGACAGTTTCATTTCACTGCGTTTCCAAGGCACAAATAGCTTCAGTTTAAATGGCTGAGGATATCAGGCGAGATGTCTTGTCTTTATCATCAAAAGGGTTAAGGTAGCTAAGCAGAAAAAACAACAATATGAATGAATTACAAATTACGAAGTTTCTCATATAAGCAAAGACAAATCATTCAACCGTTCGACATTTCATTAATGGGATCAAAACTAAACATAACTCCATGCAGTTAGGGCCTCGTTGGTGACTAATGTTTGTTTAATCAAGACGTTGCACGTATTTATTTGACGTCGTGTTCACAAACACGTGCCACTGAGTCCTAATCTTTGCCAGCTGAGTCCATTCTACATCACCCCACTGTATTTCTTCAAGAGCTAATAGACGTAATATTACTGTTCCATTTAGCCCAGGACATGCCGACAACAGTAAGCACAGGAATGTCTACTTTTGAAACACCTTGTTTGTCTCAGTAATGGCGGGAATACTAGAGTCACAAAAGGAGTGCAAAATGTCTTTTTAGTCACGAACACGGATGTGACTGAAGGAGCCTTGTTTAGAGTAGACAAACTTCTGCTAGGGAGCAGGAGAAACTTCTGATAGAATGACGACGCATCCTGCTTACCTCAGCACGCCGTCTGTGCAGTCGAGAGTCAGCAGGCAGCTGATGGAAAAGCTGCAAACGTTGCCAACGTCAGAGAGGCAATTAGAATATCAAACATAAGTAAATGTTTCCTGCGGCTGTGACTTCGCTTTCTTGCTCACACCAATCGTGCATAAAGTTAGGTTTTCGTATAGTACCAACCTAATGCCACAAATATCTCCAAGAATAAAATAATCTGGATGCAGAAACAAATGTAACTTAGACATTAAATATAGAAGGGCATGCAAACGAGTGAATCTGAAGTTCCTGACTGCACGACGGATGTACAAAGTCCAATAAAAACTCGAAACTGACTTTCATACTGCAGAGATTTTTAGTTTTGAATATCTTGGGTTTTACAATATTTATACCCTTTATCTCAATGTCGTAATTGTGTAGATGCCTTCTTCTTTAAATGGTAACCAAATACATTCTGCATCATTGGCCTGACGAGGTCTAACAATTTTCAGTAATTTTACTGTTAAGGTCGTAAAAGTAAATAACAAAACTCCAGTATAAAACTGATAAAGGCGTCCAGAGACCGAAATATTTAGTGGACTATACAAACTTGAAAGTTTTTTTTTTACAGAAGTCAGCTGCTTTAAAGAAAAGTGAATTTCTGTTTATTCATTTGTAATTTAAGATTTATACACAAAACCATAAATATTATCACCGTAAATAGGGTGCAGAGGACTACGATTTGTATAGTTTTCTTTTTAATTTCTTTTGGTTCTGCAAGTTAGCCTAACACTCCCGGTTGCACCGCTGTTCAGAACCTCATTCAGTCCCATTAATGGTACGCACCATACTATGAAGAGGGACCGTGGTGGCACAGTGGTTAAGGTGCTGCGCTACAAATCGGAAGGTCGCTGGTTGGATCCCAGCTGGTGTCATTGGATTTTTCATTGATATAAAATCCTTCCGATCACGCTATGGCCCTGGGGTCGACTCAGCCTCTAATAGAAATCAGTACCAGGAGCATTCCCTGGGGGTAAAGGCGGACGGTGCGTAAGGCTGATAACCTACCACCATCCTGTGCCGTTGTCACAAAATCTGGGAACCTTAACTTCTTGGAACCCTCTGGGCCACTCCAGGCCTGTAACGGGACTGCTTTACCTTACCATGCTATGAACCTAGCAAATCTTCATGTTCTCACCAGAAAGCCCAAATTCCCTTTACGATTCCTTCGCCCTCTTTTAACATATTATATTCCGAAGAAATACTTGTACGATTTCTATAAACGTCTTTAAAATACAAATAAGGATACTTACAATTTTAAGTTTTCCATCGAAAGCCGGTTGAAGCTAAAACTAAATTCGACAGATTAAAGTGGCCGAATTTTACGAATGATAACTTAAAATCACAACACATTAAATTATGGCCAAACGTGTTTTAGTTTAGGAACAAAATTCTACTTCTATCCAGCTAGAGTGAGCGGTGTTTTGTATTTCAATCGGGAGCAGATGCTGAAGCTGTTGGTACACACTTTCAAGCAGATTACAACAACACTTGTTCCGGGGTCGCCCACAACCCTTCCATGTCTAGTGATGTTATCATTACCTCCTGCCGCAAAAAGTAAATATCCTGAAAGCCGAAAGCGTCTCAGGTCAACTAAATATGTCGAACTGGACGTCAGTATAGGCTTCAATATACAGGCCTATAACTTGTTTTCATTTTATTTTGTTTTGCTTCTGTAATTGCGCTGTATTCGTGTATTTGTGTATTCGTGCTGGCTGCATAATTGGTCCTATGCGGCTAAAAATGCAGGTTAATAAAATAGAAGCAAACTACTGATGTGATTGGTTCGTTTTACTTGTTTTCTGTATGCTCATATTCGTGGATTGTTATTGCATGTATTCTCTCTTACGTTCCTGTGCTTTCTCTGTGAAAGACTGCACGGAAGTTGCGCCAGCAAATTACTAATATAGGAATAGATATATTGTTATTAATATCATCATATTTCTGTGCAGTACTTGTTACTTACCTACAGGTACACGTACTCACTGTTAGGTACCGGGTCTCTTAGCCGGGGTAAAGCGGCTGAGCCGTGGCCTTAACCACCGAACCACATCTGGCACCGAGTTTAACCTTTTAAAGACTACTGGTTACGTGATGCACCAAACGGTTTAACATTCAGGAATTTTACATTCTGCCACACTCTATTTATGTGTTTTGTATTTATCTGAGAATAAACAGCGACTTGTGCCACTTACAGCATAAACTGATTCGTTTTTATAACCGAGATGAAAAGTGTTTACAGCGCGGTACGGACTGGGTCTTTAAATAAAGCAGTCTGCGCTTCGTCTTTAAAGGGTTAAAGATGGCGCAGATCTATACTTCTACTAAACCTCTGAGCCTTCACGGCCTGTTCTATATTGAAGTTTAACTGACTTTATGCTTTAACAGTTCCAAATCGTCGCCAATTTTTGTGATTTTTAAATCACAAATATTACTACATAGAGGCCCATAATGTGTACGCATGTGTACCATTTGTGTCAGCACAAAATTACACCTGTCTTGCTCCTGCTGTTCAAGCATAACGCTGTATAAGCCAAGTCGGAAAAAAGTTGTCCTACCTTCCTCACTTCGTTATTACATTTTCTGCAAAACATTTCCTTAACAAATGCTAAGTTTACTTCAATATATGTAACAATGCACCTACAGTACGCGATGTTAATGCCGCTACCACCTCAGAACTTTTAGCCTCTGCCGTATCATCAGTCGTCATTATCAGGTAGCATTGGTGTGCCTCTAGCTGCACAATGTTCAAACTATGATTCGTGAAAATCGGTCATCTGGCTCAAATTTGAAATGCAGGACGAATCGACACTTACATACACACACACACACACACGTTACTTTGGTCTCAGAAGTACCCCCAAAAGGGCCTTCAGTTTAAAATGGGTAAAATGTAAGGCATCAGTGGAATATGTTGTTAAGCAACCGAGCTTTCGTAGAACACAAAACGGCATACAAGAGTAAAGGCAGACAATAGTAGTGAAAAGAAAAGGATTTGTAGAGTGGCCACAATCGAAGTCCCTGATTGCTCTTAGATTCTTGGGTCACTAAAGGCTAAGAATACCGAACTTTCCGCAGTTCCTCCTGCTACCACATGGAGCACTTTCCCCTAGTGGGCAGGGGATTAAGGTTAAGCTGATTCAGGGAAAATTGCTGAAGGACGAGACGGCACAGTCTTTGAATGTCCGAAAGAGAGGAAACAGATACTTTGGAAGACGTAGAAAGACTAAAGAAAATATTTCACTTTTGACGATGGGCTGGCAGGACGCTTCTGGCTCCAATATCTCACTTAAGCTTATCCTTCTTTTGCCTGTGTAGCTATTAACGGGTAGTGAGATACAAGGCTCCTACAGCGGCAAACACAAAGACTCACGTCTTCGGATATGTTACATTGCGTAAACTATTCATTATCTACTGACCTTAGTCTTAGCAATTTACCAACATAATGTATATATTCTTTTTTATAATAAGTTTATTATATTTCTGCACATGTATCGAGCACTATTGTGCTCATCATCAGGAGGTCAAATTGTAATATACAGCATCTGGTATCATTACACTCTGTAGGTGGCCGTCCGGTGCACAGGTTGAGAGAAGAGTCTTCGTTCAACCTGTGCACCGGACGGCCACCTACAGTGTGACGATACCAGATGCTGTATATTACAATTTGACCTCCTGATGATGAGCACAATAGTGCTCGATACATGTAGAGGAATATAATAAACTTATTATAAAAAAAATTTGTGCATTAAGTTGGTCAGTTGCTAAGATTATACTGAGATGCACGGCCAGCAAAACATTAAAATTATCTACTGACGTTTAGAGAGAAATTTTGTCCTTGACTTGACAATTATGATGTAGGTACTGCAGATCTCCAAAACGTAGATAAATATTTACTATCAGACACGGTGTAATATTGCAGCATCTCTATTTTTCACACGTATGATGTCATGGGAAATTGTATATAGGCCTATATCAGTTGGTAGATTTTCAAAACTCATATAATGAGAGAGCAAGGAAACGAAGAAACGACAAACACACTAAATAACAAACGAAATGAGATGTTAAGTAAATAAAGAACTAAACGGGTCACTATCTAAGCAAGTCACTAATTAACAACGTCGGGAATTAAGTAACTATCCAAATCAACGGTAAAACAAATTTATTGAATGAGGTCAGTAGTTCAAGTGGCAAAGAAATTCGTCGCCTTCTTTTGGAATTAAAAGTTTCATTACCGTCTTCAAAACAACCCTCTACTGATTCAACTGCAAATATTCACACAACTTCAGCCAATTTATCTACCAATCATTTTAAGTTTATCACCCATGTGTGTTCTGGCCTCCAAGTACCTCTTCGCTTAATGTCTTCCGACCAACAATCTTCACGCAAAAACCAAAAGGCCTTGATCAGATTTACAGATTCATGTTCACTCCAGAGTAGTCACCTACTTAAAAGACATTACAGAAACAATGACACACGTAAGCGCCAAGTTGCAGGGATTTGGGATGTGTCCAGCAAGAAGTGTCGTCTTTCGTGACAAAAGCAAATTTAAAACACGAGGACATTCCTGCGACACAGTATACTGAATTTAATAACCGGTAGCATACACTTACCTACTTAATTGCTCCACGAAGCAGAGTCCTTCTTGAGAAGCTAACCGGTTTTCAGCTAGTCAAGAAATTCCCCGCATTTTAGGGAACCCAAAAGTTCATTACCGTATTCACAAATCCCCGCCACCTGTCCCTATCCTGAGCCAGTCCGATCCAGTCCAAACCCTCACACCCTATTTCCTGAAGATCCTTCTTAATATTATCCTCCCATCCACGCCTGGATCTCCCAAATGGTCTCTTTCCCTCAGGTTTCCCCACCAAAACCCTCTTCTCTCCCCCATACGCGCTACATGCCCTGCTCATCTCATTCTTCTCGATTTTAACACCCGAATGTAACTGGGTGAGGAGTACAGATCATTCAGCTCCTCATTATGCAGCTTCCTCCATTCCCCTGTTACCTCGTCCATCCTAGGCAACCGTTGGCATATGGACGCAAGAAGTAATATCCATAGCAAATTTCAAGCTCATATTCTTTCATTAGCGTATAAGTCACATTTAAAACACCAGAAACTCGACTTACTGCAGTTGCAAGATTCACGGAACATCAATTTCATCCTAACCCACTCAGTCACAAGAAATGTTCCACATATATAGATAAAGAACAGAAATCCATTTCCTGTTCTGCACTCCCCAGTACACAGTTTCGATATAAGCCGTCGGACGTCTCTTTCTTTCTGCACTAGATGTGGCGTAACAAATGCAAAAGAACTTACTTCGTTCTAGTTCCCTACTTCCGGAATTCTCTGTATTTATTGCCGTATTAATGGCGCCAACCTGAAACGTACGCCACCAAGTCTTACTGGCACTTCGACGCCATTTAGACGTAGTGCAATTTCCATGAACTAGAGGAAGGCATTGAAATAATAAAAGTCACGGTTCGTGTATAAAATAGCACAACTTCACCAGCTCCGTGGTGTCAATATATTCTTTATTTTCCCACACGATCGAAAAAAGTATGAAAATAAAAATGTTATTTATAATTCACGAAGAGAAGCGAAGTCATAGACATTTATGCTGTTGTGCAAGATAGGGAGGAAATCTTTATTTCTGCCAGAGAAAACGGCTGGTTCGTTCGAAAATTCTTTGACCACATACAAAGGCACACAGTAGTAAAAGTGGCTCTGTGCTTAATTAAGCATTGAGGGGCGAAGGCACACGAGGTACTGGAGGCAGTCCTAGACTCTGCACTACTGAGAGGTAAGCGGCCAGTTTCCCCCCTCAACATCTTTACCTCCGAGACCATTCAATAGAAGGCTAGGTGGACCGCAGATTCGGACTGGATTCTTTGCACAGCAGAAAACTGAAAAAAGGATTCCTCAGTTGCCCAGGCTATAGCCCAGTCGCTCTACCGAATGAGATTGACTTCCCCTACCCAACACCAGAAGATGTTTTTGTTAAACAGGCAGACATAAAAAATAGCCTAATTCCTCAAAAGAAATTAAGAAAAGATAAAACAACGTAACAGCAAAATTTACTAATTCCACAATAATAGGAATACGAGCCAAAGTTAAGGAAAGTATTTCGACAAAAACAAATAAAAATAAAAAAACCGAATTTTGACATAATAAAGTTGAAAATCTCTATACAATCCACAAAACTAAATCAAACAAAAA
>Ga0136643_10014155_pt1 | contig 11957 bp, 6 predicted proteins | sample TergutLab28metaG_FD_96883 | JGI IMG/M metagenome (GOLD analysis project Ga0136643, IMG submission 96883) | Labiotermes labralis P1 segment gut microbial communities from Petit-Saut dam, French Guiana - Lab288 P1 (version 3) (version 3) | ecosystem: Host-associated > Arthropoda: Insects >...
CCCCCCCCCAAAAAAAATTACCAAACTCAGAACCGTCAAGGGTAACGAGAAGTCTCCCTGGAGAGGTTCTCATGAGTTCGCCAATCATCCAGAAGAAGAAACAAAATGCCAAACGTAAGAAGAGTAATTTCATGGAAAGTTTTACAATCCGAACTCCGGTAAACCTGACAAATATAATAACAGTGACTGCTGTAAAGAATATAAGGAACATTACTACTTAACAAAACACGATTGCGACTGCATAAAATGCTCAGTCTGTTAAAGGTGACTGCATGAAAACTGCACATTTTTCAACAAATTCTGCATCGTTTATGAATGCACACACCGTTGGAAGTGTCTCGAAATACATACGAAATCTATAGAGGAGTAAGAAGTATCTCATACTGATACAGAATACAGATTAAATTACTTGATTACAATTTGTTTACTACAAATTTGTTATTTTAAATTTCTTTAAATGTGGAGCATCTTTCACCTCGCTTACGCCAAGACGTCATTTTGTATACCATTGTCAGTTTTTACTGCTGTCAGTCAATGGATTTACATGTGCTATAAAGGGACTGACTGGTTTGTAGCAGAGACCCTACCATACCTATCGCACACCCAGATATAATTCCCGTTTCTTTATGAGCGTGTAAAAATGTTTCATATAATAAAGTGGGGCTTCAGTCCATTTTCCTCTATAGAATTTGTGTCGGACTGAACTTACAAACACGGCCATTAATTAGCACAATGGTGTCAATAAAGACCGCTCATATGGCATTGCATAGTGATCGATGAAGCCTAAATATTTTTGTTTCTTTTTCTATAGCCTACAGCAGCGTACCAACCGGTGGTCCGTGACCTGAGTGTATTCTACTACGCAGAATATAAAGCCTTCTCTTCGGGCTTCCCTGATATTCTGTTTATCGCCATTATTACCAGTAATATTGTTTGCATATTAAATTATTACACTGGTTTAATACAGGTTTTATAAGTGAAAGTATACACTTGAAATACTGCAACTTTAAATGCTAACGCGAATTGTGCCTAAGGGATCCAAAAGTGGAGATAATTTTCAAGATGGGGTCTGAAAATTTAGTGGGTCTTTTATGGGATCTGTGATAACAAAGAAGTTGGGAAATCATGACCTACGAATTCCAAAGGTTTTTGACAATTTCAAAGTTATATTTTATCTAAACTTTGCGGACCTTATTAACTCACGATGCTGTAACGACTATTGAGGTTATGCAGCTGCTGTGCGTAAGTTAGAGTGCGTCGAAAATGAGCTTAACTGCACAAGCTGTTAGGGGTTTCCAAAGCATGAAGAAGGAACCACATTCGGACAATTCAACATAAACCCAACCTAATGTTAGTACTGCTCCCAGTGTCATGATTACACCTACATACTTTTTACAGCTTGTCATAAAAGTGCAGACCTGCAGAAAATGTTGGTATTTAAGTAAATCAGGTGTTTCGACACGTGTCATGGCGCTGACGGCCATCATTACAGCCATTTGCAGAGACGCAGAGCAGCACTAAAAATGTACAACTACAGCCAACAAGCCCGCGGAGATTGGAACCCATTAACTTCCGAATAAGAACGTAGTGTTGCTCTTCCATCAGTCAGCCTGATAGGTAATACACATTTCTCCGAACCTCTATGAAAATTTTCTTTAGTGTGGGCGCAACGGCTTCCTATTCAGGACAATGGTACTTTTACGGGGGTAAAGCAGCCGGGGCGTGAAGTTCACCTCTAACTGCCAGGTAGTAACCGGGTTAAGAGTGGAGCTATGCCTCTGCTTCCCCTTTATGCCTTCACGGATTTGATAGGAACAACTTTACTTCCTGTTATAGGCTATTTAACGACGTTCTTTGAAGTAAATAATTCTATGGCATGGAAAAGACCTGAATCATTCAAAGGGAAGGACATGTAAAGGTGCGATATACCACGCACAATTTGGAGAATTCCTTCATTAAAATCTGCTTGCAAGTATTTTTTTCTTTACTTTCTTCTTTCCCAGCTTAGGTCCTTTCATATTTCTGTCTTGCAGACATGGAAGTGCTCTGAAATCATTACGGAAGGATGCAACATTCATATCGTCCAAGTATCACATTCCTTTATAACAGCAGCCGTACTCTATGCGTACGCCTGAATGCAGGCACTTTACCACCAGTCCGTTCACACAAAGAAGTGTCACTGATGTCGGAGCTGATCGCTTGATTAACCTTCAGTCAACTTTTAAGTCATAATTCTCTACAGTGCAGCGCAATCAATTTAACTTAACAACACAACATTCTTAACAGAACTGCAAAACCTACATGAAAATGGGAAAACATTCAAACGACTGTTTGAGAAATCGATTGTAAAATACGTGAATAAATTGAATTCTTTGTCGGTAGGACACGTGAGCGGACTTTCGTTAACACGATGACGAAACTCGCGTTCCATTACAAGATTACAAGAGGAAATTACTGACCAAGTGAATGACGATCAGCTGCTAAGTACGAAGTTGAACCACGCAGCTGGTTTCACATTAATTCTCTACCCCCCCCCCTCCAAAAAAAACACACAATTACTACGTACATGCGAATATCCTGCAACGCAAAGCTCCAGGTATCGGCAACTTTGTCCGTGAAAGCTCCCCCGAATGACCAAACATTCAACATGCAATTCCTATGTAGCAAGACATTTATAATGAATGAGGCGCATCGAGCTAGAACAGTGATTCCCAACCTGTACAGCGCAGGAGTTACTCAAAGAGCTCCGCGATTTCACAGGAAGTCTTGCTGCTCCAGCCAGGGTTGGCTTCATCATCGCTGCCGCTGTGAGGCAAGCTACTTTGAAACAAGCGAGTGTAGTGACGAAAAAAATACGAATTCATTGACAGCGATTACTGAGTTTACAAGCGTTTGCTGAGGCGCTTTCGCAAAATTGCCAAGAGCGAGTATTAGCTTCGTCATGTAACTGTCAACTCCCACTGGAAGAGTTTTCATGAAATTCGATATTTGAGTATTTTCCATAACACGTTGAAGAAATTCAAATTTATTAAAATCTGGCAAGAACGACGGGAACATAACACGAAGACCTACGTACATTTATGAAAGTATCTCGCTGAATTCTTCTTAAAATGAGAAATATCTCAAGCAAAATTTGTAGATAAAATCAACACACACATTTTTATGCTCAATAACTTTTTTCGAAAATTATGACGTTTATGACAGCATGTGGAAAAATATGGCCCAGACGGGTAATAGATGGCATTATTATACAGTCAACGAGCTTCGTATGCTGGGTAGCTGTGGCTACACATACATACACTCAGAAGGTATAATACTTATTGCCCTGCCACAATGGTTACGCGAAAGAGACTTAACGTTACGGTAAGTATAAACTGCCTGTCTTGTTATGACCTTGTTTATTAACGGTGCTTACAGCTACAACTATTATTATGGGCGGGTGCAGAATACTCTATGAGTTTATAAAAGGGGTCATTATACTCGACAATGCTCGGAAACACTGATCCCCCACAAAAAGGTGACAATCTGTTTAAACATTCGTCATTTCGACGCATCACATGCAACACCACACCCCGTTTCTGTCAATGGTTCAAAGGAATTTCAGATACTGAAACTTTTGGGTGCATGACAAAATTGTTCTACAATTATTGTACTGCACTGTATACACCTACCTACTTATGTATGAGTTCAACTAACTGATTAGGAAGCAAATGTATTTTGAATTATGTTATCAGAACCCACCATTGGACATAATTTTTCTTCACAACCTCATTTACTTGCAATGGTCAGTTGCATGCTTCTGGTACCCACTGGATAAAAGGCTGGACCTATGGAAGACAGGATAATTTTCTCATCCCACTGTGAGAGGAAATCATATCACCCACAGTGCAGTCCCTATGCTAAGTTACTCTGGCTCTGTGAAACGTATGTTTGATAGGCTCATTCCTTTTGTTCCAACATCAGTCAGTCTCAACATCCAAAATATCTGTCATGCAAGACAATTACACAAATACACATTCCTATCTGTAGTATGGGAATGCTATTACACAAGCGGTCATGGGTAGAACTTGTGCTGAAAAAAAAATCCCAGTCCTTGTTAAAACAAGGATTGGGATTGCCTTTTTGCTTTGACGCCCCTTGCCAAATAACACTTCTTAACTTGCACTTTCATTTTTTGCTTTTACATGTACAATACTTTAGTTCATCCTTTACCTTTATCCACTTATTTCTGACAAGATTATCATTTTTTATTTATGCTCACATTTTAAGCAATGTGACGAGGGTGTAAACTGAGGTTGGTGATGCCATGAAGCAGAACACAAAAACTGAACATTTCCCACCACTACACCTGTTCCATACATTCATCCATCAACATTACAGTTAAACAGTCTACACTGTGCCATGTAATGGTGTGGGAAGTCATTCACTTTCTGCCACATGGACACAGCACCATTGCTCTGAAGGTCTCCACTGTGCCATTCAGAATTCACAGTGCACAGGTATCAATTCCAGGGAAACTCAGTAGAAGTTTGTTTGTCACAAGATTTGAGTCCTCACAGCAGTGCCGCTGAAGACTCCAGCCTCCTGGAGGGTAACACTGTCACATGTTGGCTGGTTCCTGAAGTTATGTAGTGAAGACAATCTTCTGAATACAGTATGAACTACTCGCCCAACAACAAGTCATATCCCAGAAAACATCAGTGTTAGCATTAAAGACAGACTATCTGAAAAATGTGTCAACTCAGTCCCACTCTGCAAAACAACAGAGCTTCCTACCTGAACAGGTGTGACCCCATACACTGTGATCCTAGCTTTCAATGACACCACATGCTAGCAGCTACTTTTACTTCTCTTCTCCCCATGGTCTCATGATTTTAACAATGTTTGCCATTTTTAAATCATTTTGTCCTATATTCTACTTTTTCCTTGTTGGTCTCAACTTTCTGTTAACTTTATTTATGGAACCTGGATAGCTCAGGCTTCACAGAACCTACGCTAAAGGCTGGATGAACATAGAATATGGTCAGATTCCTGGCATGACCAGAGGTTTTTCTCTCGTCTTCATCATTGTCCAGACCAGATCTGGGGCCAAGCCAATTTCCTGTCTGATAGGTGATGGGGCTTATACCCACCCAGAAATAGAGCAGTGAGGGCATTTGCCTCCAAGCAGTGCCAAGGTTAAGAATGTGCACAGCAGTACTCCAATACTACTTCATCTTTAAAATGACTTCATCTTCTAATTTTTACACATCTTTCCATCACATCACATTAAATACTCCTTCTCAAGAATAAATGATCAATTCACATATTAATTATGGTACATAAACTGAAGCAAATGAAAAATAATATATGAATGGTACCATGGAATGTATTTAGAAGACTGTGGTCATGGCCAAATGCAAGGTAGTATTCTAATAGTGATTAGGAATGACCAAGAAAAAATATCTCATTATATTATATCTCATAGCCTTTCACATCTGTGTGGCTGAGATTTCTGCTTGTTGGATGCTTGGTACGGTGATTGGTGTGTGACATTTTTAGTGAATGTTGCACTCTCATCTTCAAGGGTCAAAATCAGACATTTCATCCCTTCAAGGTTAGACCAAATGCCATCTCAGTACATCAGGAACAAATCACTTCATAATGCAGCATCACATCACAGACAAACTCTGTGACAATAGTCTATGGTCTTGCCACATTCACTAAAAGTCAAACATGCTTAGCTTGGACTAATGTAACTGTGAATATTCTCATAGACATAAAGTTTGTGCAGGAGTATTTCTGTACCATATTCCATAACAGAAAATTCAAACTTAACCTAAGAACAGCTGTCAAGTGGCTGACACTCCTGCTATGTTCAGAGGTTCAGTCTCAGCCCTGGTATGTTTCTTTTTATCAGTGGCTCAGACTACTGTGTCAAAGGTAGGATAACTGGTGATGATGAAGTGGAGAGGATTTGGAAGGAAGCAACCATGAGCTAAAGAAGGTAGCTACCAAATAAAAGTCTCAAATGTAACTGCTTCAGACAGTTTGAGAGATCATGTACAATATTCTTCTTACTTCATCAACCACAACCATACTCCTGCTGATACTACAAACATGAAATCTGCACAGACAATGTGAATGGCAGGCACAATTTTGGAAGCTTCTGGCTGTTAATTATGTCATCAGAATCTCTCCTGCAGCAATACACAACTCTGTCTGATACATTTTTTCTGTAACTAATAATTTATAGTTTCCACAACTACACAAATGGCTCAATGTTGATCTCCAAACAAGCAACTGGATGTGTTATATCAAACTTTGTTATGACATCTGGGTGCAGGACACCCATTATACCAATCACTTGACCATTGGCAACCACCTCTGCACAACGCTGTGGAAAATATGCTGGATCTGCAAGCAAAAAGATAAGGCTAATTATTAAATACGCAATTAAAGCTGGGTACAAGGGTCAGTGTAACAATCTCAGTGGTATGTGGTATGAGTCAATACTGGGTCACGGTGGTTATTACTTTGACTCAATAAGCTTTGAGGAAGTTCAGTAATACTAAACAAACAGAGAATTTTTTTATGATAATATATTTTGCAAAAAATGGGTACCAGGTCTTTCCCAGGTGTAAAGTGGCCAGGGTGTGGTGTTGACCACCCAACCCTATCTAGTGCCAACATTAAGGAAAGAGCAGAGCTATACATTTACTCCCAAACTGGGACTTCATAGCCTGTTATAGGGTAAACTTTACCGTTATGTTTATATTTTGCAGAGTCTAGCAAACATTTCTACTGATCTTCATCCTGACAAATACATCTCTGAAGAGTACCAGAGCTTTTCCCAACAATTTCCTGTAATCAGCACACTTATGGATTACGTACCATCAACAGCTCTAAGGTAATAACCAATCCCATCCTTGTTGCTACTTCTTGGAACCTCCAACAACTGCATGAGCCTGTCAAGAAGGCCATGAATGATCTCGAAACCAGGAGTTTTGTTGCAGTTTAAAGCACACACACGCCTCTCATTCCTAGCACCAACTTCTGCAATATTCAACAATATTCAATGTTTTGTATGCAATTCCTCCTATTACATAGTGCAATATAAGGTCACCTAATTAAAAAGACCATAATTCTAAGAATTTTGTTCATGCCCATACCAATTGGTATCATGAACTGCTATGGGCTGGACAGTATGAGGTTCAAACCCTGGTGCAGGCAACATTTTCCATACCTGCCTACACTAGCCCAAAGGCCCACCCAGACTCCTGTACAATAGGTACTGGGCCCCCTTCCCAGGAGTAAAGCAGTCGGGGTGTGGTGTTGACCATCCATCCCCATCTAGCGCCAAAGTGAAAGAAAGTGTAGAACTATAACTCTATCCCTCCTCTGTGGCTTTATGAAAAGTTATAGGGTGAACTTTACCACTTCACTAACATACTACCGCCACTGCCACCATTGCCATAAACATAATCATCATGTTTCTCAGCATCTCAATAAACATACTTCGGACCTTAAGCAATTATTCAAAGGTAGTTAGCAACTTGAATATTTTAAGATGCTGTATCAACTACAGAAGTTATCATATGGTAGGTTTATGAATGATGAACCTGAATGCTGTCTCCTATGCCACTGTCAGTCCACAATTCATACCAGTTCTATCATATGTTATGTGATTATGTACATGCCATTAGAAAAAGAGTTCCCCATTCACCAGTCTCTAGAATGGGGTCTTTTCACACATTCTGTAACTGAGATACAATGAATTTTAACAGCCTGATTCAATGTAATTATGCTCTCCATCACACAGTTTTGTTTAACAATGTCACTGACATTTATAGTAACAAGTTTATTTCTTAACATTAAGCTGCCATATCTGCAGCAAGTGCTAACAGTCACACATAATTAATTATGTTTATGATATAATCCAACATAGAAACCAGCAGCAGTTTTCATAAAACAAATAGAAAGCACATATAGCAAAATACCCTTAATCCACTATCCAATAATTCATAAATCCTGATAATCTGGCACTTAAGGAGATTAGTCACAAGACCAGAAGTTTTGCTTTTTACCAGAAAAAAGCTTCATCAATCAACTGTCATCCAGGAAACAATTAGGTCATTTTGTCTTCTCCAGTGTTGTACATTCTGTTCCATGATGCAGATATTAAATTCCGCATTGCAATCATTGGTATTTTAGATGTTGTTGTACCTTTTCTTTCTTTCAATATGGTGACCCATGACTATGACACGATATTTTAATTCTAGCAACTTCTCATTTCGATAATCCAAACTGAAATGAGCTGTCTTCATATCAGTAAATCAGCAGTGTACAATAACATCTATGATCACTGTACCACGAGTGATTTTCAGTACCTATCTACCCATGGCAGTCATAAAAATCCCTGCCTCATTTGTGAACATTTTAACATTTTTACATAACTTTTCCGAGGACAAATCATGAAAAATTCTTGCCTTATGCAGTCAACCCCTGTAAGACATCCCCACTATTTCCTGCTTAAGAAGGCAGAATAATTTAGTATCAAAAACTTCCCACATACACACGAATATAGTGCCCTTTTAATATATTTCCCACATAAAAAGCATACAATATCATAATGGAAAGAATTTTTCACCTGCTTCAAATGTTTTTGTTCAAAATCTTAAATGATTTTCCATTTATTCATTATGTTACCAACAGACAGTAGTAAAATAATGCTACCAGTTTTAAGATTCACATCAAAAGTTGTTTCCCCAACAGATCACTGGCAAAGAAACTCATTTACAAACTAGGGACATGCATGCCAAGAAATAACATCACATTCTAACTGCAATGCCATCCATTTCCACACATACATTTCACACAGCATGAGTCAACATCACAGCTCATGTGTTATTTATGAGCACAAAGTGAAACAGCACAAGTTTAATGGAGTATATTTAGACCATAAGTTTTACACTTTAATTTCAATATCCTGAAGTATTAAGTGAGCATAATTTATATACTTTTGTTTGTGTACAGTCATCATCCTGCACAGGCATTAATTACTGAACATGTGGTCAGCATGACTACCACATCTAAGGCCAGTATAGAATGTCAGCTGTTCTCAGTTTAACAAACACTACACAATACAAACATGGTGGATGGCACTTAAAATTTTCCTTGCAAATAGCTGTTGAAGAGCTTTGCAATTCTGTGCTAATGTAAAATACAAGACACAGTAACCAGTTTGTATGTGAACAGCAAAATATACGTATGGTAGAATCAGTAAATATGGAAAAGCCCCAGAAAGAAAGGGGCTCTTAATTTACCAGCTGTTCTCGCAAAAACGTACCTTGTCTTGTGTTCAAGAACGTGTTATTATTACTGAAGAAGTTAAGACTTCATATATTGTTTGATTATGAAAAAGAACCACTAAATGTGGAATTCATATAGAATGATATTCTAGTAAAGGGAACATTAATTCCAATACAGAATAACAAAACAGTATAATTTTCAGGTCTACCCTTTTCAGATATTTTCCCACTTAGTAAGTCAAATACCTTACATTTTTCCAGAAAAAACACCTTAAAGAGGTGTTTTCTCTGGATATATATATATATATATATATATATATATATATATATTATATTTTACATACTCAGGAATTGTCTCATGACCTGGGCTTGAACATACAGTAAGGTGACACACTATTGCATGATGTCTTTCTTCTGGCCAGCTTAAAACACATCTCTAACAGCTTCCAGTATCTTTGATGACATTTGAATAAAAGTGAACAGAGTACAGAATCTGTGAGCAGAATGGCTTGGTTTATGATATATCTGGTGTTCACAGAAAGTAGTTTGAACCTGTCTAATTACCAGGTTTTCTATTTAAGAACTGAATGAAATAACACTAGCAATCATTATATGCTGTAAACACAGTATGAAAAAGAAATGTATCTTCCTAATGACAAAACTGTATTAAGTTCTTACAATCTACAACTGGGTAATGAAGAAAGTGATTTGTGTTTTAGTGACAGTCAGTAGCTTCAGTTTATAGTGTCTATTGTAGATGAACGAACATGAATACACAGCACTGGTGGAACTATATCTGACAGTGGGAACAGACGTACTTGGAGGAAAAAACTGTCCCAGTATCACTCTGCCCACAACACATCCCACAGGAACTGCTCTGGGATCGATGAAGATTGTGACTGAAGTAAATTAATTTGTGTGTTGAAGACCAAATTTTTTTATGCACATCTTGAAGACATGCATGCACCAGGGTCCAACAAGTGGCAAGGTAACGTACAAATCGAAGGCATCTGACATGGCTGTTAAATTACTTACCTGCTTCCTTGTCTAGGAGGACTACATCTGAAACTTCAAACAGTTTCAATGGTAGTGGCATATTTTTGTTTGCTGCTAGGGTTTTCAGCAGGCCAGGTACCAGTCTAGTCCTTGCTACTTGAAATTCTAGGGTTTTTGGGTTGGAGATATGGACAGCAGGAATAGCCTTTATGTCCTTCCCAAGTTTTGTAGCTACATCATCTCTTGAGCACTGTGTACAGAAAACATAACACAACTGTCATATAAGCACACTGCAGATGCTTGAACAGATTTTCAGATCATTACTTACAGTGTCGGTGCTAGTATCTAGCTGCAGTCTCAACCCAGATTACTGTCTTAAACCCAGTATTTAGTTAAACATTTACTGCCAGCATTATCATCCAGTGCCATAACATACTGGTCAGCACTTCTACACTGTATTCAAGAGGTCGCCAGTTTAAATCTCAGCACAGAGACCAACTAAGTACCATAACGTTTAATAGCCACTTCAATCAACATTCTAAGCAATCACAATAATTTGAAACTGTCTTACCTTATGATGCAATATCATTTATACAGCTGCAAAGTGCTATTAACAATCATTACAGTGCTTGAATTTGGAAATACATATTTACTAATTAATTTACACATTAAATTACTTGTAATTTAATGTGTAAATTACTTGCAAAAAAAAAAAACTCTCTCATCCTTTAAAACATCACAAATAAATATAAAAATAAAACTATCACGACTTGAACTAGACACTGAGTTGGTTTGTAACTTAGTACCCGTCTATAATTACGGCCCAATTTGACAACTCCGAGCTGGTGTTAAATCAGTTTACAATACCTGGTCAGCTGTGTTTTAACATACTCACAACTAAGCAAGGCAAGAGATGCTCAAGTCAGGGCACTCTTGTTGCAGTGTTCTAACTCGAGTAGCTTAATGTAAGTTGAAAAATCTGACATTTCCATGCTTGTGAGAAATGATAAAAACTGTCAAAATATTTTGTCCTAACTGGTAAAATGACTAGGCTACAGGCTAGACAACCAATGATACATTGTTTTATTCCTGGCAGTGGCAAAAGAATTCTCTGTCCATGATGTCCAGACTGGCCCTGGGGCCCACTTACTTCACAATCCAATGGGTACTGGAGGAGGTGAGGGGGGTCCACTGGCTAAGTGGGCATAGCATGAAAAGCCATGCACTCACCTCCACCTAGTGAATAAATGCAACTACACCCCCACTCTCCTACACACAATCATGGTGTGATGATTATTATGCACAGGAACAACCTTCCTTGTGTATCCACTAGATGTCACCTATCTACCCTAATTCTTTATATGTCACAGCACAAGCTTTTAAAGTGCTGCAACATTTGCCACTTTCCAATGTGCTTTTGAGAAATGTCAGTTCTCTCCATTATCAACAGATGTGTGAGGTTACAATGGCTACTTGGCACCGATGATGAAAATGAATGCTCCAAAGGTTATATTCTGAACTATCACTAATGTTCAATAATGTTTCCTAATTATCTTTCTAACAACTTGTGAGGGCATTTAAATGGCCTTCTCTGTATGTGTTGTCATTGTTTAAATCTGCAATAAGGTATTTTTAATCCCCATCTTCTTAGAATTAAAAGAATAGACACAA
>Ga0136643_10014156_pt1 | contig 11957 bp, 10 predicted proteins | sample TergutLab28metaG_FD_96883 | JGI IMG/M metagenome (GOLD analysis project Ga0136643, IMG submission 96883) | Labiotermes labralis P1 segment gut microbial communities from Petit-Saut dam, French Guiana - Lab288 P1 (version 3) (version 3) | ecosystem: Host-associated > Arthropoda: Insects >...
CTGTGTTAAAATAATATCTAAAAGTGTCCATAAAAATATTAAAGGAAGTATTAGGCTCATCTGATGTTGTCACCTCATTCCAGTTTTCTTTATGAAGTGAGTATTGGAATTCCTCAATGTTTTTTCTGCAAAAAGCCTTTTGTATCTAGAAATTGGGCCCTCTATTGGGTTTTTAGGTTTTATATATAAAAGTTGTGCTAAATGGTCTGAGTAACCCAAGTTTTGATTCACTGTAAACGTCTCATTTTCTGTGTTGTTTATTATCATTACATTAATTAAAGATGATGATTGATTGGAAATTCTAGTTGGGGACTTTACTATGTTAGTTAAGTCCTTCTGCTTTGCATCTGATATGTACCACACTTGAGATTTTCCCTTTTGTGTCATTTCAGCAAACGTTTTTCTTCTAGTTTTGAAGGAACATTCCAGCAAACATGTGACAAACTTCTTTCTCTTGCTTGGGCTGTAATGTATCACAGCAATTGGTGTTTGTAGCTGTCTAAACTCACATCATTTTGCACAATTTTGTGCACTGTCAGTTTTGGCATGCTTGTCGGGCAGCTTGTCTTGTTGATATTTTGGACTGTGCACAGAAGTACCTCAGTCTTCAATTTTAAATGATCTATAACTGTGCATGGAGCAAGTAGATATGATACCAAAACCAACAAATGCACATACCAGTAAGTGTATGAAAGCATGCTATTCACAACATACACCTACATTCTTTGGCCACTTGTGTGTGCATTACAAAGAATGTACCTCCCTGAAGATGGCCACATGAGTGGCTGAAACATGTAGGATGTATATGGTGTGTATAATGTACTTTATTGGTTATGATTTCATATCTGTCTCAGTGATCAAGAACTGTGCTGTGCTGGGTCATAATGCAGTTCTCATCTAGTTTGTGGCAGAAGCCTGAAATCACACAGACCTCATTAGTCTTTCACCTTGGCTTCAGTGACTGGTCATTGATGAGAGCTTTTTCCCTTCAAATGTAACAAGCCTTACTGAATAACTTGATGTTGGGCATTTTCATTAGTGGTCCCCTGCCAAAACCCATATAAAGTAAGCTTTGCTTTGCTACCACCGATTTTACTTCATGACCAGAGTACCCGTAGTTTTCTGGACTTTTTTTGTGCCATTTTCCACAACTGCATTGTTGCTTCTACTGTTGGCAAAACTTCAAAACTCAAGTAGCATGATTTCAAATCCTCATCTTATTACCTCAATAAATATATTAATTTTCTTTCCTATGCTTTTCACTTCATGAGCAGTGTCACATTATATTTGTGTACATTTGTTATGTGTGCCCTGTAAATGCTTTTTTTTGATTTCAGTTCCTGATTCTGTAAATTATGATCTTCAGGCACTAGAAATATCAGAGGATAGTTTCCAGATAAGTTGGAAGGTTTGTAGTGAAATGTTCTTAGTAGTTGGATGGGTTGGTGTGTGTTTTGTGACTACATATTTTTTCAAATGTAGACCTATACGGCTTGTGATAAACATGTGCATTGCGTATTAAATTAAGGTAATGAAAAAATACCTCATACATTCTTTATCTCGAGTTAATGTTGTTAATTGCTGGAGCTCCTGTTAAGCAGGCGCCCTTCCTCACCAAATCTATATGTTTCCTGTGCAAGCTTCAACTGGAGATAAGTAGCCCCACCCACACTCACAAGGCCAAAGCTTTATTCCTGAGTAACAGTGAGTGAATGGAAAGGAGTGACTAATGCCAGCTGCAAAAACCTGAAAACTTGTATTAGTAAGTGTTGCAATATGGGGATATTGTACGTTGATACAGTTTTTGATGTTACAGAGCTCATTCACATTCCGAATTGTTTGAATATATCTTCTGTGCCTGTTTTTGCATTAATATTTCCTAATACTATAGAGTATTCCTGTGGTAAATGCTGAATTGAAGAACCACCCACTTTAGGTCCTCAGAGAAGCTGTGTTTGGTGTACACATTTTTACTGTCACTGCTTTCACATATAGATAAAAAAAATTATGTTGGTGGCCTGTTTTGTGATCTGCAAAAAGCGTTTGTCTGCGTCAACCATGACATTCTTTTGTCCAAATTGAAGTTCTATGGGATAACTGGAGGAGCATATAAGTTAATCAGATCTTATTTAGACAACAGATATCAGAGAGTAACAATGAAAGATAATAAGTACAACAAAGTATCCTCTACATGGGAAGAAGTGAAACATGGTGTTCCACAAGGTTCTGTTTTAGGTCCGTTACTTTGTCTTCTATACATTAATGACTTTCCATTAACTCTAAACAAGGTAGCTAGCTCGATATTTTTTGCTGATGATACGAGTATTATCATATCAAACATAAATCCAGAAGAATTTAAGACTAGTATTAATACAGTCATGACAGAAATAACAAACTGGTTCCGGAGTAATCTCTTAACATTTAATTTTAATAAAACAAATTTTCTCCAATTTTTAACAAAAAAATAAGGAAATTAAAATACAAATTATTGCCTCCAATTCAATTAGGACTAATATTAATAGCACCAAATTTTTGGGTTTAATCATCGATAGTCAATTATCATGGGGTGAACAGTTTATTACACTAACCTCAAAACTAAACAAAGCCTGTTATGCCATTAGGGCGGTTAAATCCTATATGTCTCTGGAAGTATTAAGAACAATTTATTTTTCTTATGCACACTCAGCAATTTCATATGGTATTATTTTCTGGGGTAATTCACGCTTCAGTACTAACATTTTTAAAGTTCAAAAAAGGATAATAAGAATTATCACAAACACAGGCAGACGCGATTCATGTCGTCTATTATTTAAACAATTACAAATACTGCCACTTCCTTCTCAATATATATTTTCATTAGTTGTTTTTGTTGACAAAAATAGAGAACTATTTCTGTCCAACTCTGAAATCCATGACATAAACGCACGGTATAATCACGATCTACATTTGCCAACCACAAATTTAACATTGGTGAAAAAAGGTGTCCTGTATTGTGGAAGCAAAATTTACAACTGCTTACCACTGAGTATTAAAGCTCTCTCAGGCGATGCTAAACGTTTCAAAACTACACTTAAGAGTTACCTACTTAAGCACTGTTTTTATAGTTTAGATGAATCCTATCAATGTCAATGATTAAGGTTCGTAATAATTTTTAGTTACTTTTGCTTTTTTTCTTTTCTTATATCCTTTTACTATAAGGTAAATTATAAACTATAAGTTATTATGTAACATGTAGCATAACTTGCTCATATTATTTGTATTATGATTAGCCTGTAAGTTGTTGTTGTTGTTGTAACAAATATTTTGCACACTTCTGTATTCTTTTATGTATGAGTATGTATGACTTCGACTACTTCCATATCTGTAAAGATCTGATGGAAAGTAAATAAATAAATAAATCAATCAATCAATAGAGCGCTGATGTCACACTACTGACTTCTTAGTATTACCTAGGTGTACATCTTGTTACAAACTGTTCTGGTCACTGCTAATAAGACTCTCTTTTGTACAAACAAATTCCTCACTGATAATTCAGTTTCCATTTTTGTAGAAAAACATGTAATTTTCTGCTGTTTCAGTACCACCATTGCCCTGTGTGACCTGTAGTACCCCTGAATTTAATTTACACTTTACTATTTCTCTAGTAAGTGCTGTATTTGAATCTGAATTGTAGAGACTTCTGATGTTCCAAGTTCAAAATCTCATGTTTATTTTCCATTCCTTAAGATGTTCCAGTGTGTCAGTTCAAGTCAGGGGCCTTGTGTAACATAGTTTAATTTTTCCTTTTCTGTGATGAGAAATTTTTAGGCATTTGTCCAACCCCCAGACTGGAGGACAAACCAAAGTTGGCTATTTTGATGCCATGTACAACATGCAGATTCATTGTATCATGGTGACAAGAACCAGGTACAGTCTTCCTCTGGAAGATTCAGATGAAGCTGGATAATATGTTTAAAGTGACTTCCTTCTGAAAATAGGCTCAGAATAATTATGTGGAATATTAATAAATTTTATGTTAGGGCTGACAGACCCCTTTAGAATTTATGAATTACACATAGGAATATAAAATATGGAACTCTGTTAAAGATGTGCTGTAGGTTTGTATTTAAATCTTGTGAATATCAACTCCAATATTTTCACAGTTTGTTTCCAAGAGTCCTGAGTGGTGTGCAGTGACAGAGTTTGAGGCGGAATATGAGGATGGGGTGCGCTGGCTGAAGCTTTATCAAGGGAAGGAAATGACCACCAGAGTGTCAAACTTATTGCCAGGTCAAGAGTATCAAGTCCGAGTGCGGGCACTTGGTAGGGATAAAACATTTCCATTCTCAGATATATTCTCGGTCATCACAAAGGTTGGCGGTAAGTGCAAAAGTACACTTATACCAGTAAACTAGTGTAAGATAGAACAAAGCAGTTTCTGTCAGAATGACTGTACTAACTGGGACTTCTTCTGGAGTTTCTCAAGCTATGTACAGAACCCATAAAGTAAATTCTTAAAGGAAGAATGGGTAATATCATTTGGTGTCTTTTTTAATTTATTGCACATGGCACATTTGTTGGATGCGAGTTACTGTGCTTTCTGGCTCTCAGCCTGAAGTCTAGGATGCATGACTTTGTAATTTTGAATTGGAAGAATACTTGTCTCATAATGGAACAGCTGAAGAAATTGTACCCGGAGTGGAAGAAAGTGTACCATTTTGTGCATATCGCCTTCATTGAGCTTTTAACAGTGTTCTCGTAACTGTAGGATTATGTATCTTTGAAAGACATGAAATGATAAAGTATATAAAGTATACATTGAGCATTAGTACTGTATGAAAAAGGAAGTAGCCTGGACCTCTACCAACAAAGAAGAAGAAGAAAATTATTCATATTTCCAGATTTCCAGCAGAATAATGCATCACAACCTACAGAGAATTCATTGTGGATACAGTGGGTTGTGTCTGATGAATGAGGGTGAAATTCAGTGTGTTGTGGAATCTGTTATATCAGTTATAAACTTGCATCAGTGTTGTAAGATGTTACTTCCAGCAACTATTTTATGTGGTAAGGGAAGTTTTGATTTTGAAAAGGCATTGCAATTGAAAAAACAGTTTTTACACTAATTGATAATATTCTTACTGCATTATATCAATGACAGCATATAGGAGGTATCTCCAAAATTTGGACAAAGCAGTTGATTTTATAAATCATGAAAATATTCCACTCTAGCATACATGGAGTAAGCTAGAATCCTATTTCATAAATGGGAAACAGAACATTAAAATAATACTCCAAAATCAACATAAAAAATCTCCATCCAAATGGTAAACAATAAAATGTTGTGTCCCTTAAGGATTAATTGTGAGACTTTGTTATTCATAGTTTACATTAATGATCTTCCTCTTGGGATAAAAAACCAGTTCTGAACCTGTGTTGTTTGCTGATGATACAAGTGTATTAATCACTACCAGTAATTTAAATGGTTTCCAAATTAAGTCTATACCTGTGCTGAATCATATGAAGACATGGTTTGCAGTGAATGGATTAATTATTCCTGATTATAGGTGAGACAAATGTAGTAAAATTTAATTTAAACCATCTCCAAGATGATTCATTTCAGATTCTCTATCAAGACAAAGACGTTAAAACAGTAACAAATATGTAAGAACTCATTTTTGGACTTAACAGACATATGGAATGGAAGACTCATGTCAAGCAAATATGTAGCACCAAAAATGAGTAGTGCGTGTTATGTGATTAGGTTTATGTATCATTTTAGTAATATAAGTACACTTAAAGTGATTTACTTTACTTACTTCCATTCAAGAATGAAATGTGGAATTATATTCTGGGGCAACTCTTTGGATAGCAAAAGAGTCTTTCAGTTACAAGGGTAATTTGTGAGAATTATGAAGATCATCCATTGCAGAACTAGCAAATGATAAGAAACATAACAGCTCTGAAAAGGTTTTTAGTTGTTGAGTCCTCATATTCAATTAACAAATATTGAATTTATCAACACGAAATAAGGATAGATGATAGTGCCATAAGAAATGCATTATAATCATTGCGTATTTTTAGTTACATATTTTTTTCTTGCCTTAATATAGGACTAATGATTGTTTCATATAATCATGTTTTATAGCATTATGACATGTTTCATATCCAAATGCCATATGGCGGACTGATGGATCAATAGAATGTGTGTGCATGTGCTCACACATTCATGTGTTTTGTGTGTGTGTGTGTGTGTGTTGTATGTGTTACTCAATAACAAACGGAGTTAGATACCCATATAAAATGGCAGGTTTTGTTTATATTAACCTCTACCTGAAAAGACAGTAAGCTTGTGCTGCTGTTTATAGTTACATTTATAAAATTTTTAATTGCAGAAATGTGGACTTTTGTTAGACTTAGATCGATCAAAACGTGGGTTTTTTTGTTCTATTCTGTAACAAATAAACATAAATAAATGAAGAAAAGCAACTTCTTGTTGTGTTCATATTTTTGTCAAGTACCCATTAGAGTTGCTTTTTCCTCCCATCTGTATGCATGAAAGCACTTGAAAATGGAAAATTATTTTGCCATTGAAATTTTCGTTTTATATAAGATAATTTTAACAAAATTTTAACAAACACTTTATATGAAGACCTGTGTCCAATTCTGCTTGCATATCAAGTGCAGGTGTTGCAGAAAAAAACTAATTACACATATTATGTCCAATACACTTCTACAGTTTGCAGGCCAATAAACAGAAATGAGTGAATATTCCAGAAATGTGTTACACATTTGTTTATGAACCGCATCTACTACTGTATTTATTACTACATGCCATAGAGTTTTTGAGGAACTAATGGCTGGTCCACTAGTCAAGAAATTCCATGTTACAAATGTCGCTTGTTACCATAACATGGCACATTTTAAATTTTGTTTAGAGTTGGTCTCCAGATATGGAACATGGCTGCAAACATATTGAATGTGTGACTATACAACAACAGACAGTCAATAAGGGCTGATGTTTGGACAAGAGGCTATGAAGTTTTCACTGTTAAACACCAGCATGTTACTTGGCCAAAGAAAGTGCAATAAGTAAGGTCCCCAAGGTCATAAAAAGTTGGTGAGGAGACATCATAACATTAAGTCTAGCTGATTTTTTGTGCTGATGTATTATTATTTATTACATAACCCCTTGCACATTGTTACATTTGTACCATCTTGGTATGAGTTTAAAAATCCACTTTGGTATAACTGGGCTGTCACATCTGTTACTCTTCATGACAGCAATTTCCACTTACTCATTGTTGTGGGATATTGTTCTGTGAGACAAATGCATGAATGTGCTCGGGGGATTATATTGTGGGGGGGGGGGGAAAGATACCTTGGTGTAATGAACTAGCAACATTTAAGATTATATTGACTTCTCATTAAATTTGTATGACCTAGGGTACAACATTTCAGTCAACAGTGGTCACCTGAACACACACAAGAATTACAAAAGTCTCTTATTTATTTATTTATTTATTTATTTATTTATTTACTTGTATTTGCATGATTTAAGCCTCTTGTATTTGTTTATTTTATTTCATTTGTAAATGTTGATGCTGTTTATTAATTGGACATAAAAGTTGACATTAACAGTTTGAAAATATACAGGCTGTGTGAGAGTGATATCAGAATTATTAATGCGATTTGCACTTTATTCGGTGTTCTTTGTTGTATAGCATAAAGAAATGGAAAATTTGGATACAAGTTGCTCTGAAAATCAGCACATGCAAAAGCCTTCTCTTGTTTACTACTTGTTGTGTTGGCCAAACTGACAGTTGTGTGAGTGAGTCAGGGTTTGAGATAAGTCTTCATGTTTTGTACTTATGTTTCAACATTCTGTAAAGGTATAATTGTGCTATTTGATGGCCATGTATGTTTTGTAATCAGTGTACAGTGCTTCTTTTGTATATGAAAAGGTTCTGGTACTCACACCTTGACAGAAAAGAGTGCCAATACTCACTTTTTGACAACAGATACAGTTGAAAATGCCCCTTGCTCTCTTATTACAAATTTAAAAAAAAAGTATTATTACTCTTGTTTTACATTATGATAATATTGCTGGAATAAAAATATTAAATTAGATGCAAATTTCCTGAATTCTCTATTTATACTATTGATGTTGAATTTTGTTTTCCAGACCTTTTGACATAATTATTCCATGGTGTGTATGTTTTGCAAGTGTACTGCAATGAATATTCTACTTTGAATTTCACACATTTCACAGGCATAATAAAACCCACATGCACTATGCAACTAATAAACAGTGAATAAGCCCCTGTAGCTTGGCTCAGATTGCAGCAGTGATAACACATTGATTATCACTTCTAGCCTGCATACGTTAGCCAAGACCATATATTTTAAAGCTTATCAATATAAATTCTGCTTCCCCAATGCTCCTATACTATTATATTATGAAAACTGATTAGTGTGTTGTGCATTCACATTACGTGATCCTTCATCATATGGTAACCTTAGTGTTCCTCACAGCAAAAAGAATACTCAAAATTGAAGTTTAATGTTTTGTGTTTTGTGGACTTGGGAAGTAATGCATATAAATAGGTTTAGACTTGGGAATATTCATATGGTGGCTGTTGCATTTTTGTAACTATTTTCATTATTCTATTTATACTTTATCATAAAAATTCAGCAGTGGAATGTATCATGAAAGAGGAACAACTTTTCTTGTTCACAAGCCACTGTCTTTTACAGCTCCTGAAGAAGTTCATGAATTGCGTGTGGCTTCTGGTATGAATCATGACTTGGAAGTGGATTGGACACCACCATTAAACAGTCAAAGAAGTGTACGACAATACAGAATTACCTATCGGGTGAGTTCTTAAAAGTAACAAGAAATCATTTCTTTAAATTCAGATGACCAAGTGTTGTTGTCAAGTGGGTAACACTCCTTCATATGTGGTAGGTCCTGATCGAAAATTTGATCTAGAGACTGGAGTCTAACCAGGCAAGTTCATGGATCTTGCCTTAAATTAGGCCAAAGGGGATGCTGGAAGAAAACTGAATCCTTTAACAGGACTGCCAGTTTCTTGTTCAAGATTTAAACTCAACACATGTAGAATGTAAAATGGGAGTGCTAACAAAATTGTCATTTGCTTCATCAGGCAATGGTGTAGTACAGTGTGACAAACCCAGTGGCATGTAAAGAGTTTGATGTTTCATAAACAATTTTTAGTACGTGTTTCTCCCACTGACTACCGTAGAGTTCGTAAGTCATTATTACTATTTTAGTTTATGAGCTCTTGTGACATACACACAGAAGTATCTTTGGATTTATAGTACATTTACATACCACAAGTGTTAGAGAAGAAGAGGTGTTGCTGATGTTACTACAGTGATGCAGTTGAATGTGAGAAATTCCATAACTTAATTAATTATATACTTACTTACATACATACTTACTTACTTACTTACTTGCTTGCTTGTTTGCTTGCTTCTTGCTTGCTTGCTTCTTGCTTGCTTCTTGCTTGCTTGCTTGCTTGCTTGCTGGATTTTATTGAATTTGAAGGTTCATTACAGCATTTACAAGTGCCTGCCCCCTGTCCCTATTCTGAGCCAGACAACCCAATCCATGCCTTCCTCCCCCATCCTACTTCCTGAAGATCCATCTTAATATTATTCTTCCATGTATGCTTGGATTTTCTAAGTGGTCTCTTTCCCTCAGGTTTCCCCACCAAAAGCCTGTATGCACCTCTCCTATCCCCCATACCTGCTACATGGCATGGCATTCTTCTTTATTTAATCACCTGAATAATATTTGGTAAGTAGTACAGATCATTAAGGTCCTCATTATGTTGTTTTATCCATTCACCTGTTACCTTCTCCCTCTTAGGCCCAAATATTCTCCTCAGCACCCTATTCTCAAAAACCCTAAGCCTATGTTCCTTCCTCAATGTCAGCAACAAAGCTTCACACTCATACAAAACAACATGCAAAATTATAGTTCTGTATATCGTAATCTTTATATTTTTGGATAACAAAATGGAAGACGAAAGATTCTGCCTAATGATAGCGAGCATTCCCTGACCTCATTCTGCTCTTAATTTCTTCCTGAATATAATTTTGATTTGTTAAGATTGTTCCCATATATTTGAACAGAAATCCACAACACTTTTGTTAATTGCAGGACAGTTATTTTCTTGTATAATGGCTATTGTACTTGTTTTGTGTGGGTGTGAAACTTGGTTGCTCACATTGACAGAGGAATGTAGGCTGAGGGTGTTTGAGAATAGGGTGTTGAGGAGAATATTTGTGCCCAAGTGGGACAAGTTAACAGGGGAGTGGAGAAAAATGCATAATGGTGAGCTTAATGATCTGTGCTCCTCACCCAATATTGTTCGGGTGATAAAATTGAGAAGAATGAGATTGGTGAGGCATGTATCACATATGGGGGAGAGTAGAGGCATATACAGGGTTTTGGTGGAGAAACCTGAGGGAAAGACACCACTTGGGAGACTCAGGTGTAGATGGGAGGATAATATTAAGATGAATCATAAGGAAGTGGGATGTGGGGGTATGGACTGGATTGATCTGACACAGGATAGGGACAGCTAGCGGTCACTTGTGAATGTGGTATGAACCTTTGGGTTCCATAAAATGCGGGGAATTTATTGATTAGATAAAAACCTGTTACTTTCTTAAGAAGGACGCTGCTCCTTGGAGTAAGTAAGTAAGTAATGGTTATTGTATGTTTATGGAAATTTCTGAGCACAAAATCCACCACTGCAAACATTGCCTTCCAAATACGCAAAAATTCCATGGAGTTCTCAGATCCGATTACATCTCTGGAGTTAGTACCCCAGTTATGGTACGGACTGTGTATTAATCTTCTTGTCACTGCGTTTAACATTATAAGGTTTCCAGAGCATCTAACAGCATATATTGTAGTGAAATTCTCATAACACCAGAACTGTACTCTATGGCACAACTGGTGGTGTAATAACCCCTTTGAAAATTAGGTGTGTCAACATTTCATTTGTTTACAATTTTGTACGGGGCACACAGTGGGGCGGTCGGTTGAAGCAGAAATCTCTGAATCTTCAAAGACAAGAAACTAGTTTCATGTGTTCTGTATGGTGTGCATTTGTGGCAGCATTACCATTCATTATGTGAAGAGGAACAGGCAACATAAAGACATCATGTAATTGTGGGACTGATTTGTTTTTTTGTGTAGTGGTAGTTTCATAAGATATGTTCTTATAGAGGGAGAATGTAAAGAACCATTGAGTGTGGAATGAATGTACAGTTGAAACAGAGAGTTTTATGTGAATTCCCCAGTGCCAGAAGATGCTTGCATGCAAACATGAGGACTGTGGCTACTCCTCAGGTGAGGTGGAAGCAACTGCACCTCCCATTGTGCTGCATGATCTGTTGTCATATGCACAGTACACCATCAGTATTGCTGCACTGGCTGCTTCATGGGGACCTTCAAGAGAGCTGCTGTTTGTCACAGACATGAGAGGTACATTAAATTATATTCAAGACCTGTAGTTTGAGATTTGTGCCATATTTCTTCATAGGTTGTGTATCATTATTTATTTTCAAATCACATTTTTTTTAAAGTTTTTTAAGTATTGGTGTTTTGAAGTTCAGGTTGTTGCAAGAAATTGATTATTTTGTTTTTGGGAATCAGCCTGACATTACAGAAAATAACATTCATATCCAGTATTGATTGGGCCTGACAGCAGAGGGAAACCTGATTTGACACCAGTGTTTCAGTATGGCAATAGACTGCCCCCCCCCCCCCCCCCGCCCTTCCTTTTGGCACAAAACTTTTTCTTTTTTTTTTTTTTTTTTATTTTTTTTTTAGGTGCAGATAATACTGTGTTTAGCTGCAAGTAGCAACCTACCTCAAATAAGTCAAAATGAACTGGATTGATTATCACAAATATAAAAAAAATATAGACATATATGAA
>Ga0136643_10014157_pt1 | contig 11956 bp, 6 predicted proteins | sample TergutLab28metaG_FD_96883 | JGI IMG/M metagenome (GOLD analysis project Ga0136643, IMG submission 96883) | Labiotermes labralis P1 segment gut microbial communities from Petit-Saut dam, French Guiana - Lab288 P1 (version 3) (version 3) | ecosystem: Host-associated > Arthropoda: Insects >...
AAGTTTCAAACTTCTCTGGCCATTATCTCCGTAACCGTTCAACTTTGGATATAGGCGTTTTGGGTTATATCGGTATACTTTAACATAAGGAACACCCTCCCGAAGTCTGGCACATTCCTACTGGGACACCCTGTATATAATGAACAACAATATTCAGTCAAACACAACAATCATATGTTATGTTATTTATTGACCTTGGGCGACGTGTTTCGATTCCATTGGAATCATCATCAGGCTCTCTCTAAAAAATACAGATCCATTACATAGAACTATTAAAACCCTTTATGGGATCCCAAACGTTCACAACAAACTTATGTTCACAGTACATATGTCTTTGTTTTCTTACTATTCGACCTGGATATCTGTTTTTAGACTTCAAAAACATTAAAACCTTATTATGTGTATGTGTTATGCTTTTTGTGAGTTTGCGTATACAAATGTTACTTATTACAATTACTAAAACTATTATAACTCTACAGCATTTTCGCCTGATGACGATTCCAACAGAATCGAAACATGTCGCCCAAGGTCAGTAAATAACATACCATACGATTGTTGTGTTTGACTGAACATTGTTGTCTATTATAAACATATCGAACACTTCGGGATGGAAAACATTACAAAAGCAAAATTTATGATAATGTGTAGGATTTATGTTTGCCTTAACGTATGCAAATAAACCTTGCAGTCAAACTATGGACTAGGTGGGTACATTGACAACAGATTTAATACAATTTCTCAGTAATACGATATCAGTTGTCTTATACTTACAAAATCCACATCCTGTGTGATGATGGTAACATAAACTGGAAAAAAGGAACAGCACATTCTCTAGCCGGGGATCATGAAAAAAAACCCATTCTAAAGCAGCCAGTCTTTCGCCTTACAACCTACAGGAGATAAGGACATAAGAAACTTACGGAATAAAATTATCGGAAACACCTCGCATTTCAGTACAAAAGGACTGGTGAATGTTAATTATTAGGGGTGAATTTTCTTCGCGTAAATTGTTATGGTATTCGTATCTTGAAACAAAAGTGGCAGGAGCTAATCAATACTGAAATTAATTACCCCCCCCCCCTCCAAGAACCAACTTCTTATAAGATTATCATATTTAGCTTAGAGTGCTCGCTCAGAATTCGTAGCTGTTCGCTCATAACTCTCAAAAATCCCAGTAAAGATAGTTTAGAGGCCAATTTTATACAGACAAAATTCTTATTAATTAATTTTATGATTAATGATAGGGGAAACTGATCTAGTGTCTGTCTTTCCTAACTTCATTATATTTGTCTCGCTTACACTTTCTAACTTCCTCTCTTGTGACTCCACTGTTTCATTCTAATCTTTGAGTACCCTATATAATTTTCCAAGAAATGTAACACTTCTTTCTCGAGTTTTTTTTTTTCAAATTAAAATAAAGCTGTTGGTTTTATTCTGTTCTGCTGTTGCTCTTGATGCTGTTGTTGCTGCTTTATAATATATATTTTTATTATTACAACCATCACGATTATTAAACTTCTTGCAAGTCACTTTGTGTACAGCAATCATTCTTCATTGCTGCAGGCCATTAATCATACTAACAGAAACTGAAAACTTCTACGCACAAAAAAAAACTTTTCAAGTACTAACATGTTGCAATTGAAGGAACTGGAACGTAGACGAATATGGGACAGCGAGACAAATTAAGACAGAACGCCTCTCAGCAAACCCCTCTTCTAGAAACCAAACAATGAAAACAAAAACAAACAAAATACAATTACTCCCATTAACTAATTATTTTCGACGCTACAGTACCATTGGGTTGCTTAGCAACTAACAGCATCCCCCTATTTCTCTTCCTCCTTCTCCTCAGCTAATAAAGAAGCTCCGAGAAAATGAAAATGTATTTAAATAAATATGATCTCACTCAAGCTCAACCCTCCAACTCTCTCTATCCTGCACCAAATCGAGGATGTTTGCACCAATATGACATGCTTCCAAAGAAAATTACTTCATCGTCCTTTTCCATTTGTTATTATATTTTCTTGGAAGGAAGGTTCACAATAAACCGTTGAATTGTACCAACATTAATTTCATAGCTCTGTAAGTACGAGAAGTGGAAGGATAGGTTAGGTTAGGTTAGGTTAATTAATTTTAAGTAGCTTAAAATGGCACGAACGTGAAATTATTTTTATTCCAACTTCGGTTGGTGTGAATTAAAATAAATAACAAACTGCACCAATTTAAAGCTGCTTACACGTAAACAAATGAAATAATGATGTGCTGAAAAGAGTAATTACTTACAAGTGTTATGTGAATGTCTGAAGAAACCTTTGATGAACACTTGGATATTGGAAGGAAATAATAAATTTCGTAAAATATCCTTTTTAATACTTGAAACGTGTCAATGGAGCGTCATCTCTTTGAAAAGGAAACAGTTCTTGAAATGTATATCCAAATCGAAAAAAGAATGTGTGCGAATTGACACAATATATATATTATTTTTACATACACTTTAATACAGAACATGTGTCACAATATTACCAAACCCCACTGGTTCAGCATTGCCTGCGTTTATTCCGGTTCGGAAACGAACGACGCTGTAGAGGTGACCAGCATTTTCTGAGTTATGTTAATTTAGACGCTGTCACAACACTCAGACCACCACATTCCCTCCATACCATCTCGTCACTCCGCATTATTCACTTACACATATACAATATTACGTTACTCGTAAGATGGTACAAGCCAGAACATGATTCGAACAAACAAAACAATCATATTAAATTACGAAACTCCAGGTTGCAGGTTGCGCACCGGACGGCCACCTACAGAGCGTGACGATACCAGATGCTGTATAATACAATTTGACCTCCTGATGATAAGTGCTCGAAACATGTAGAGGAATATAATAAACTTATTAAAAAACAAGAATTTGTTGCATTAAGTTGGTCAATTGCTAAGATTAATCAAAACAGTTTATTATTTATGGCTAGTTTTGTCCCGTGATCTCGGCCCACCATACTATTTAAACCCTTCGAGCTGGTATCGTAACTGAGCTTCAGCAAACAACTTAATAGTGGTGATCTGTGCAGCAGACAAATAATAACTGCAGTCATGTACCACATGAGACGTGAACTGCGACTACACAAGCCGCACCGAAGTTTGATATACTTAAAGGGAGCTGCAAATTTAAATATCTTTGCCATTATCCATTTACGATTTACGTAACAGGTATAACGTGAGATTTCGCAAAATTAGAGAACACGCTCCTATCTACAAACATGGAAGAACATCTTTAAAACCCCTGAAAGGAGACGGAAAGACAGTCTTTCAGCCTTCTAGGTTTACTTTCTGGATTATAACTTTTTCTCTCTTCTTATTTGCTTCTTTGGTACTGCCTCGTTCGCAACTCGTCAGCTTATCGAAGATGTTCAAGTACTCCAGTTACATTCCATGCCTTTGTTTTGAAGAGTAATTCTCAGACGTGTAGGTGTAGAAAAGTCGTTATTTTCCACTCAAACTAGATCATCAGTGTTCTTGGTGCTCTTGTTAACAGGCGTTAGTCTGATTACCTCCATCTCTAAAACCTATTCTCGAATTCACTATTTGAAGCACCAAGCTAGAATGCTTAATCCATAAAATAAGGAAGGCAAGAATTCGAAACCGAATATTACGCGTGTGTACATAATTCTTACTAACGATTCTAACATTCTTACAGAACGTACACGGTAAAAATTACAAATATTGTATAAGCGACGACATACAAAACAGAAAGCACTGGCGAGTCATTTAACGCTTTCCCTCCAGAAGTATGTACTTACAGTAATACTGTTATGTACACAAAGTTCGAGTTCTACCCCAGGTCAGTCCGTGTAGGACTTGCGATATCAAAGTAGCAAGAGAACAGGATATTCTCCCAGTGCTTTGGTGTTCCCTGTCAATAAAATTCCGCCAGCGCCATATAATCCTAGCAAGTAACAGCGTCGTTAAACAACACACTTAGAACGAAACTCACTAGTCATCACCATCTGAGAACATGCATGGGATTTAACAATTGCTAGGACCTTGACAGATTCAGCACAAGAATAAAGACTGAAATCACACAGTAAGGGCAACAAAAGAGCATGAGAGATACATCACCATAAATATAACCTCCTACCATCCAGCCCAAGTATAAAAGCACAGGAAATGTTGGTATTACTGTAAAAGACAGACTGTATATGCTCCTAGAGTTACAGGGTAAAGTCGTAAAGCTGAAGGATACTACGCAGTGTACTGTACCAAATACAAGCAAGAGATGCCAAACAAAAGGTCGTTCTAAGTTATATTACACCTTCCCATCCCACTTTAAGACATAAAGCCAAATAAATGTGGTGACAGCAAAAGTCTTTTTATGAAAGAATTAAACGTCTTGGCGGGATAAAGCAACAAAACAAACGTTTAACTATAAATGTGATTGGTGTTAACCTGTACCGTCGTAGATTTATATAACGACGTACTGTGCACTGATGGCTTTTGACGCTTAACGATTGGAGTCACCAGGAATTGTTACTGTAACGTGACCTTCAGCACACTCATTAGTGTATCGGTAACCAAGGTAACAAATTTGATTGTGATTAGTGCCTTATTTTTACGTTATGCAAATCGCTATTCATCTGTTTTAACAATCAGTCACGCGATAATTACACTAATATGTGTTTCGCTTTATATAAAGTTCATAGAGCTCATGGTAAAGCTAAATGTAAGCCTGCTAACTGGCATAACGGCTCACTAGCATTTATATAGCTTACTTGAAAATCACCAACATTATTCACGGCAATTAGTTTCCTTTCCCATTAGTATCAGTTGATGGTAAGGGAAATAAATGTTAGTTCCACAGAATAACTACTTGAAGCACAGGGATTTAATGTACAGTAGATAGGCTAATTCTGAGTGTGATAAGGACGAAGGACCCCTTGGCACTTTGTTATATGACGTGAAATAAAATGACAATTGTGAATCGAGAGCTCGTCCTTTCACGACCTCAGGCAACCATTCTACCTATTACAATTACAAAAAAATAACAACCAGAGAAGCAGAATAGTAGTCAGAATTGTTTGTGACCTTTCAACGTTTCAACTCGCCTCCAAATCACGAAATATGCGTGGTCAAATATCAATCAGTTTTGCGTCACTTGTGAATACCACAGTCAGTCTGCACATCAGAAAGAAAAACTAATGTGGAGATGCGCACCTAGAATAAAAATCCCGACATGTTTCGGCTTTCGTATAAATATCTCGAAAATCAGCTCTACAGAAAATTATATCGGGTACAAAACGTGCTTCATTATTCTGCAGAATTTGTGTTCAAAATACATTAACTTACTTACTTACTTACTTACTCCATGGTGCAGAGTCCTTCTTGAGAAGCTAACTGGTTTGCAGCTAGTCAAGAAATTCCCCGCATTTTATGGAACCCGAAGGTTCATTACCGCACACACAAGCGTCCGACACCTGTCCCTATCCTGGGCCAGCCCAATCCAGTCCATATACCCACATTCCACCTCCTAGAGTTCCATCCTAATATTATCCACCCATCTATGCCTAGGTCTCCCCAGTGGTCTCTTTCCCTCCGGTTTCCCCAGCAAGACCCTATACACCCAAAATATATTAAACCACTATAAATATTTAGCGAGTGGCGCGCAACGTGCACAGTATTGCATCAAATACTAGCAGTCATTCTAAGGACTCCGACACACACATACACACACAAACACAAAACAGGACGCTTAGAGACTCCAAATTATTCCAAATTTGATTTACACATTATCCCACCACACTCAAAAATATTCTGTCCGTACTGGTTAAAATTAACTCCATGATTAGAGTGTTTGAAACCTCATCGTATTCCACTTTCCACTGAACCCGAAGTTTCATTTTGGTGTTCACAAGACAATGTCACTGAAATCCATCCATCGACAACTCAGTTCAGTGCACACTCCTACATCCTATTTATTGAAGTGTCACCTTAACATTATTCTATCTATTCACGCAGGTCTATAACTAATCTCCATTCCTCAAGTTTTTCTACTGACATTTGTAAGAGTTTCAGTGCCATGATCGCAACAGCCCATCACTGATCTGTATAATATATTATGCACTGTCAATACACAACATACATCAAACAAGATGCAATCATTAAAATTTACAGTGATAATTGGCTACATGTTTCGGCCGTGACCGGCCATCTTCAGGCCAAATAGTTGGCCTGAAGATGGCCGGTCAGGGCCGAAACATGTAGCCAAATATCAGCTAATTGTAATTATTGCATCTTGTTTGATGTATGTTGTGTATTGACGGTGCATAATATATTACACAAATTTGATAATACACAACGGGATGGCCTTTCCCAAATTTATAGCCATCACTGATCCTTACTCCGCCAGGTAAATTAATTTCATTTTGTCACAACCATTTCTTTGCGATTAACATTATCATCCCGCAAAAGTTAATAGCTGTATTTAACTGTATTTAACCTTTCGGCGTCGGAATTATTTTTTTAATTTTAGCACGCCCTGTATATAAAATGTGAATAACACAGGAACCAAATACATTAGAATTATGAAACAACCTGCATTTTGAAGAGAAAAAAACGGAGAATATATACCATGTTTAAAATATTCAGTATTTATATTTGTTGAATAAATATATAAAATGCATCTTTAGAGGTTAGCGGTGCGGTACGACCACTATAGTTGACATTAGGCGTCAAAAGGTTAATTGATGCGCCTAGAATCTAAACCTTAGATCCTTTCACGTCATCATGTGTGGTTCCTTGCATAGCATACCAGAATGTGAATCACGTTAGCCGACCCTATCGCACGCTGTGTGGGCTATGTAATTAATTTTAGCACTATGCCGTCGATAAATTGTGGTTACTATACGCCATTTTAAAACATCTACCCGAAGTCGCAGTTACGATACAGGAAACTAATTTGAGTTCTGTACATATATAACCATTGTTTCGTTAAATTATCAATGGTTCTGCCGTCTACCCTTGTTAATATCCACAAAAAACATGTGCGAGTGGAGAAACACTTCGTGCCTTAGCACGCCTCAACATATTCTAAAAATTAAATATTATGTAACCTGACCTACAAATTACGAACTCTGGCCTAAAATAAATAAATGGAATATCTAAGAAATACCCAGTGTCTTCAGACAGACGCTAGAACAGTAAGCCTGCAGTCTACGAGGTCTGTATAATTCCTTTAAGACAAGAACAGCGCTCTTCTGCGTTATTACGCAGCAAGTAGTGGTAATTCCTCTTGCCGACGTTTCGGGACAAAAACGTCGGTAAGAAATTACCACTACTGGCTGCGTAATAACCCAGATGGACACAGTTCTCATCTACTTCACGGCGGAAGCATGAAATCACTCATAGTATGCCTCTATGGGGAGGCCACTTTACGTCACGTTCAGAGATACAATCCTTGAAGAGAGGAACGAAAGGTTGTCCCGAAACGTCAGTACGAAATCACTAATACTCGCTGTGTAATAACCCAGAACAGCGCAGCTCTCATCTACTTGGGAGGCGGAAGCCTGACGTCCTTTAAGATATTGTATTATCATAATCAGCATTAACTTTCATTTTAGACACTTTAAAAGCCAAATAAATGTCACAAGCCTCTCTCTGTCTGACGTCTTCAAAACAAACACTAAAGACCTACATAAGAGACTTATCAACAAGCTGTCTTTCACGGGTAAGCGGCCCTAACAAATGAAGGTCCGTCCATACTTGGTCGCTCGTAGCTGCTTATGCTAATTCATCTCAGCCACCCGCTCGTAGGGATGACATTTTCTCTAGTCGGCAGCAAGATTTTTTTCTTCGTAGAAAGATAATGGCTCAGCAATGTGAGCGTGATCCACCAAGACTCGCTGTTACTAAGGGGGACACGCGTGAACTTACTTTTTCTAATACGTCTATCGATATAGTACTGTACGTCTTGTGGTTAAAACGTAGCTACGAAAATCTACAGCCCATTTTCCTCATTGAGAGCGCAATGAAAAGCACAGTTCCGTAAAATGATTGCAGCAACTTTTTTTTAATTGAAGTGCGTGCCAGCACCTACTTGCTTATAAGACACAAGTGTTAATAAATATGTTAAACGTTATTTAATTAAATCCGATTATTATTATTATTATTATTATTATTATATCATTGTGGTTTTTGCAAACAAGTTAACGATATATAGGAGTTCGAATCAAAAAGAGAACGTCTGGACCAGCTGTTGACCAACTCACCAGGAAGACAGTGTGTCATCGCATCAGTTAATTCTGTTATTTGGAGTCGTATTTATCATCGTCATCGTCATCATCGTCATCATCATCTTTATCTTGTGTGATCAGATTTATTAGACGGTTCGGAGTGCTAACTTTCTGTACCTCAATTGATTCCCATAACATTTGCGAGGTCTTCTTCCTTCTCTTTCTAATTTCACTTTGCACCGATATAATCTTGCACGTAATTTATTTGTTTCCACTTCTCCTTCTACGCAAAACCAATCTGATGATAATGCATTTTATTTCTACAAGGGAGTAAACTGAATCATTATGTAATTAATTAGTAGGTAATAAGATCATCCATCCTGAAAACTGCAAAATGCTTTACTAACTTCACTTGCCCTGCTTCATTATATACATACTGATGTTTAATTATATCTTACGTGTATGGTACTATTGTAAACATTACATGAAGCATCTCTATATCTAACAGCATGAACGCTTACTAAATCACTAGACAAGTCGCTAATGCAGTGTGTATTTGAAGGGATTTGCAATGGCCTTATTAATCTTCGAATAGTAGCATTTAAGTGTAGCAATGTTTATTGATAGTAGCGAAGCATGTTCCAAATCTCAAGGTCTTCAGAGAAGGTAATTATTAAATATGGATGCCAAAACACTACGCTTTAGCTTTTGAATGTTTCGTGTTCAACGTAGTATATCAGCAGCAGATTTGTAATGGATAAATAAAGAAATCCTGTTGTTAGTCAAGAAGAGAGATGTTTATTTCAGCATTTCTGTCACAAAAGTACGTGTTTTTGGTACGTTCGCATTCCCTCGGAAGACCTATTAAAATCGCTACATCGGATTGTCCATCTGTATTGACGCAATTACGTTTAACTGTTCCAGAATGCTTGAATGGATGTTGGTGAAATTTAGTACGGAAGACCTTAAGACAAATTGTACTGCCAGTTATATTTTCGTTAAAATCAGACTATAGCTAATTCTTTATATGGTGACCTCTATAGAGCGCAGAGCGTATCTCCAACATGGTTGGCCAAATAAAGTGAAATGCGAACTTGAAGCAACAACGTAATTTATTGACGTTTCCTTAGCTCGACATGTTTCGGGCGCATACTTCCATCATCAGGAGCACAGGAGCACTAGATGTTAAGTTGCAGTATACGGTTTTCTGCATCCAGTTTGTAGATGGGTGGTGGTTCTGGGAGCCGCTGCGTAGGTTGTGTACGGTTTGGATGGTGCTGTGCACGGCATACACAGCACCATCCGCACCGTACACACGAACTACGCAGCGGCTCTCAGAACCACCACCCATCTACAAACTGCATGCAGAAAACCGTATACTGCAACTTAACATCTAGTGCTCCTGTGCTTCTGACGATGGGCGTATGTGCCCGAAACATGTCGAGCTAAGGAACCTTCTATAAAATTACCTTGTTGCATCAAGTTGTCATTTCACTTTATTTCATGATGAAGATGCACGGTCAAACAACCCTCAAGTGTAAAATAAAATCAGTTAAATAACTGATAAATGCAAAAAGACATTTTGACTACACTGTATTTGCTCTCGGGCTTACGATGACTGTGCAATATAACAAACTCAACACCCACGTAAAGAGTCACTCCTATTTCTGCTTTACAAACTACTAATCTAGACGCCAGTGACTTAAAATTTAAGATTATACCGACAAATGCACGATAATACAACATGAAGCTTTTAAATTAAAACAACAGAACTCCGACATATTTCGACCCTTACTTACTCAGGCAGTCTACATCAATATTGGTACACAACGTAGATTATAAATAGATAAAATCAGTTAAAATTGTATTAAAATCGTTTTAAGCTTTGAAGCTGGTGCTGTCAACGCGTCGCAAGTACCTACTACATCATTTTCAAGGCTTCACTTATCAAGTTTAGTCGAAATCCGTCAAAAATAACAGATATTACGTGAAGACGTATCACAGGGTTCACTTCTACCCATCCGGAGCATAACTTATTGAATGCTAATCGGGATGGAAAGAAAATCGGGACAGAAGCTGTGGAACGAAGCAAAACACACATTTCAAATTCCGCCATAAGCCTAGAACATTCGTACAAATTTAAACCACATGGAGCGCGCTTGCCAGTATTATAATCCTACATCTAAACGTTCGCTGTTGTTCGACTTCTTACATCCTTCACGCAAACTATTCAACAGCGTACCATGAAACACTGCGGCACTTTGTAACGGTAACTGCAGATCTTCTATTCCAGTTCAACCATAAGCTCTCTTTAAATCATCTGACACTATCAAAATTACGGAATTCACCACCTCCCTAACCATCCCATCTCCATTCCACCATTTTGGAAACTAAACGTAAGTGATAGTACTTAATGAATGACACTTACAGATGGTCCGTAGTCGGCTAAAGGGTAGAGAGGAAAAGGGAAAGACGTAGGGTGCAATTTCACTCGGACGCTGCTGGCTCTTAGCATGAGATGCAAAGTGCTGAGGCTGTTACGTCATCACCCCTCAACAGTAATTAATCCCAAGCCATCAATTTATACGTGAGAGAAAGAGAGGCACATACACGTGAGGCTGCAGGAACCAAATGATGGCGGCTAAAAGTGAAATTACACACCGTCTCGCGTAGCAGGATATCTGCATGATATACCTAATAAAAGGCTACGGATTAACTACCGCATTCGGCTAACCTGCACCAGTAATTTCACTTTCGGTAAACGTAGCCATTCTCAAATATTTTAGGGCCTTTACTTCTAATTTTAAACTGTGCATGGGGCTAAAGACGTTTCAAAGCAACCAATTATTCTTACGGTCTAACATCTGTGTAGGGACCTCTTCATACAGCACGTTCATTTCCTTCGTAAGTCTGGTCATTCAATGTGGATTTTTCAGTTAAAAAGTACGTTTTGCTCTGTCCATATTGAATTGGGTTCCAGCCCGCTTCAACTTCACAGCCATCTTTCTATCGCCTCTATCAGCCCTTCTGGTTTGCACTGAAGTAAAGGGTTTCAGGAAGACGTCTTGGTTCTTGTGGGTTCAAGTTTATGCCGTATTCGTGCACCCTTACATTAACTGACAAACACACAGCTGCTTCCGTATACATTCTTTTTTTACTTTATGATATTATTAAAAAGTGAGACAACGGACAAAAAAGAGGTTTCGCGTAATATGGGCCTTTGTATTTCGTTGTCGTCACCAAATGATAAAGGATGATGAAATAGAGGAGACACGTAGAACGCAATGAATTAAGAGCTACGTACCAAATTCGGTCGGGAAAACTGGAAGGCAGACATTGTGAGACATTATCTTTAATGGCAAGATAAGATTAATCTTAATTAAACATGTGACAGGGTGTGCAGTGGATTCAGGCGGCTTTTATGGGTTCCGGTTATGAGATCTGATGAAAACGGAAAAGAAGCTTCCGATTCTATACGGCGGTAAATAATACTGACCACCTGAGCGACTATCAACCTACCGAAAAGTATCCTGCTCCGTGGACTTAGTATCATCTGTAATATCCATGGCCACTTCTTAAAATTCTAGTTCAACAGGCTGATCATGTTTAACCCTTTAAAGACGAAGCGCAGACCGCTTTATTTAAAGCCCCAGTCCGTACCGCGCTGTAAACACTTTTCATCTCGGTTATAAAAACCAATCAGTTTATGCTGTAAGTGGCACAAGTCG
>Ga0136643_10014158_pt1 | contig 11956 bp, 8 predicted proteins | sample TergutLab28metaG_FD_96883 | JGI IMG/M metagenome (GOLD analysis project Ga0136643, IMG submission 96883) | Labiotermes labralis P1 segment gut microbial communities from Petit-Saut dam, French Guiana - Lab288 P1 (version 3) (version 3) | ecosystem: Host-associated > Arthropoda: Insects >...
CTCAGGCCATTATCTCCGTAACCGTTCAACTTTGGATATAGGTGTTTTGGGTTATATCGGTATACCTTAACATAAGGAACACTCTCCCGAAGTCTGGCACATTCCTCCTGGGACACCCTGTATGTATGTATTATGTATATTTGTATATGTGTATTTATGTATATGTATCTATGTGTATGTATGTATGTGTGCATATGTATGTGTTTATGTACATTATTATGTCGTCATTCTCCACGATTTCAGCTTTGTATGATTTTTTTCTGTGGCATTCCAGCCCACAACGTGCCTAGGTCGCCTCGTTTTGAGGTTTCTATACCACGTACAGAGATACACACACACACACTCACACACACTCACACACACACACGCGCACTCGCACACACCCACACACACACTCACACACACACACTCACACACACACACTCACACACACACACACACACACACTCACCGCGCTTAATTATCAACATTTTTCTGAATGATTTTCCAGTGTCCATAATTGCACCCGTTTACGCGGTACGTACAAACGGTTTATTAGGGGAGAAAGAAAGAGAAGGAACTTGGACTCGGTCCTGTGCATGAGACCGACAATAAACAGATTTTCTGAGTGCTCCTATATAAGCTGAAGAATTCAGCATTTACGGAATTATTGTAGTCATTCAGAATTTCGTATAAGTAACACAAAATCACCTTCAGTATTGAAGTCTGTTGTCCGTGGTTATGAAGGTAACTAGCTTGATCGAAACCAGAGCTTCTTGCACACATTTAGGGAATTTTATTCAACAAGTGACATTTTGCTTCAAGGAATTCGTAAGTTACTATACGCAAAAGTTGTGTATGGAACACCGAGAGACAGGCCTTTAGTAAACTGAGACAGGCCTTTAGTAAACTGAGACCCCTGAAGTGCTACAGCGTACTATAACAATGTACGGTGTGATACTGACAGCAGACAAATGTCTAGACGGCATTTCCCCCCCATTTATCTTCACACAAATTACACTTGTCGTAAACGAGTTGTTTCCTGGAAGAACATTTTATAGTTCTGGACTCGACAGAATACAGACACTTGCGAGACTGAACGTTCTTGAAGCCGTGTTCTCGAAGGCCAGGTTCTCTGCATATTTACATCACATTGACTGGCAAACATTGACGTCATAGAAGTCTTGAATTTTTAATAATTCTCTTGCGGATACGACAAGATTTATTCTAATAATACACAATTGTCACTCCAGACAGACAACGGTGAAGGTATTTAATGAGACTTGTTACATAATTCTAACAGACCGTGTAACAGTAATGTGAGAAGCGTTGTGTTCCTGAACAGTTGGTTAAGATGCAAAAGGTTTTATAACTTTTTTCTCTTTGTGTAATTTATAATAATGGTAGCACTGCTCGATACAGAGCAGCATTATTGCGAAGAAACAACCTGAAAAAATAGGAGGCAACAATGAAAAAATTACTGCAATGTTATCGGATAACGGTTACTTAAAATTTAAAAGAAACTGCTATTAATGAAGGGAAGAGCGGTAAATACATCAACTAACATATGCGCTTTACAAAATACAATTCATGGCAAGCTATTACTTGTCACGAATTGTATTTTGTTGTGAGATTATGCGCAGTATGAGTAAAATAAAATAAAGGAAGAGAAAAGCAGCTGTTCCTAGATTCCTCAAGGACTTTACTTACGTCATCATAAAAAAAAAACGCATGGATCTAAATTTGACAAAAGAACTTCTTTTAAAATGACATGGTTTTTGTACTGCGGCCGAGTAATCTTTTTCAGAAGATTGTCGTAGGGTGTTTAGTGTTGATTAGCTGAGAAGAAATTAAGAGAAAGATAAAATTCTTTTAAGTTTTCACTTGAAATCAGTGGGGTGCGGGTAATGTGATAAGTTTTCAGGAATATTTCGGTTACGGCAACACAACTCTGCAGAAAATTCTGCTTTATGGAGCTCATTCCACAGACACATCACACAGCTGTAACTATTTGTATGCTTCACCGAATTTGAAATATAAAATGTGCTTTGTGGACGACAGGAAGGCATAAATGGTAGTAGAATTATCTTAACCTCGTCGCTATGTGGAGGTCAGTGGTAAGGTTCACGCTCCAACCGCTTTAACCCCGGATGAATGTCTTCCGAGTCCCACCCAATGCGAATTTGTGTGGGTCCCGGAGCCGGTCAGCATTTTTTGTAGGGAAGAAAAATATGTTTTTCCTGCCGGCTGTATAACAACGAATCCTCGGTTACTCAGTCCATTAAATCTTGATATTCTTACCTAGCGCAAGCACGAAGAATGAACCCTGCATATCATCCAGGTTGACAATGTGTGTCGTGGCCTGCATGATCTTGTTCGTAGTCCAGCAGCGATCCTTGCTGGGCAAGTGTTCCAGATACCATTTGTAGATAAGACCTGCCTGGTGCATGCGTCGGAGCCTGTTTCAACAACGACACTGAAATTAACATTTCTTCTATGAACGTGACCTGAACACAGCTCTGTGAAAAGAGTATAGTCCATCCTAAGACCAGAGCCCGCCATTGGCAATGAATCTGAGCCAGTTCCATTCTTCTGTTTCTTCCAGTCATTTCTGTTGTGGCTGAGACACTGCGCTACAAACCGGAAGGTCTCGGGTTCGATTCACGATGGGTTAATTGGGATTTTTCATTGACTTCAACATTCCGACCGCACTGTGGCCCTGCGTTCGACTCATCCTCTAACAGAAATGCTAGAAATTTTGATCGCCTCAAATTCCTGGAGCCCTAAGGTCCTGTCGAAGCTTGTATTGGGACAACTGTGTACCTAATTTGTTGGAATTTAGTGTACTGAAAGGCGAAACGAAAGTTAACAATTTTTCAATCGATAACAAGTGTGTAGTGGGGTTTTCCCCTCTTCCTGTTCCCGCTGTCAGATACTTGATTTGTAAATATTCTAGAAACATTCTGTGTCTCTGATTTGATCCCTATGTGTGCATAGCGTCTTGTGACTCAATTGACAAAATAGGCCTGAAGATGACTGATCAATAGTCGAAACATGTAGCCTATGTAATTACCTTGTGTGATAAAGTAGTTTTGCTGACGTACATTATTTAATATTATATTCTCTATTTCTGTTGACACAGTAAGCACTGTAACGTACGGTGTTTCGTTTTCTTACGGGGGAAGTTTTAATGCTATTGAAATATATGTGGCTGCGTGGGACCCCATGATTTGGGGGACCAGAAAAGGCTAGCAGCTTATACACCATTTTTGTCGCACATATATTTATGTAAACTTTAACGTTACTGCATGAGCGTTGTCAATTCAGGACTACGCGTATGTAAGGTCACCCTATGACATGTATGTGCAGTGAGAGGTGGGAGATGAAGATGTAGCTCCAACGCGTTCGCAGCCCCGGCCATGGATTGCGTGGGTGCTCAATATCACGCCCCGGCCGTTTTACCTTGGGAAAAGACCCGGTGCCTATTGTACAGGAGACAGGGTGGGGATCGGGGAGAGTCAGGAGGGGCACGGAATGTATCGCCCCCATCAGGATTTAATCCCCGGACTGTCTAGGCCGTAGCGAGTCGCTATACCCTCTACGTTATTCCCGCAGCCACTACCCGTAGGTAGGCTTCACAGGTTTGTTGCACTGAATGCAGCAATATCGTAAAATATGGTGGCTATAATTTTAATAGTTTGTGCATTTGGCTCGATCAGCCCACATCACGGCCTCTGTCCGCGTCCGGGGTTTAGTCTCTGTTCTTCAAAATGACCTTTCTGGGTTGGGCAAAATTAACTGCATAGTATGTGGAGTGACGTATTGCGAATGCTGCCTGGAGAGCAGCGTGGCGAAGCGGGATGATGAAACATATTCTGTTGTGTACTCACTCTCTGTTCACCATACCAAGATACGGGCTGTCCAGCTGCATCATCATCGCCACTTGCTCCTCCAGAAACTCTTCTTCACCTGTAAATCGGATGGTAAGGGTATTACGTAATGCAGCATGCTGCCTCCTTCTGCGATGTGATGCTGTCTGTGTCAATGGGAAATCCAATACCGACTTTTCGAAGCAATATATCATCATTTTTAGAGTCGAAATGTCCACGTATGGCCGTGTTGGAAGTACTTAAACCTTGCAGATGAGGACGCTACTTTGCTTAGAAACGTCAGAATTCGATTACCGATTTACACGGATTCATACTGCACTGCGAGAGCCTCCTAACTTACGTTTAGATTTGCAATTATTAATTTTTCTGTTGTCGAAAGAAGCTTCTCAACATACGATTTAAGGTAGTGCTTAAGGTTGGAACGAAGACCTCTTTGTCAGCACTAAAATAAAGTACACTGCTTAAGTTAACATCACTGCTTCATTATTCGGCAGAATATACAAAAATCTTCCTTGGATGCTTGAACCCTAAAGATGGGACCGGTTGGTTGTGCCGAAACGTCGGTAAGAAATCACCCCTACTCTCTGCGTTGTAGCCAAGAAGAGCGTGGCGGAAGCCTGAAATTACCTATACTGTGATTTTCTTTTTCCGTGTTTTTTTTTTAGTGTCCCCAAACAGCTAAAACAAGTCTTTAATGTATTGTTTCACATCCTATCAAATCCGGCATTTGTAAGCATCTGGCGCTGCGCAAGTTAGCGAAATAAACTAGAAATTTCTGAAATAAATAAAGTTAAGTATTCTTTTTAACAAAACTTATTTGTTTAAAAATGTTCTGCCCAAGTTAAATCATATAATAAGTGACAGAGCGCAATGCCAGAAGTCAAAGTGAAGAAAGCAAATCCGCTGATTTAAATGTATGTGCTGTTACTCGGTTCAGTACTGACTGCGATTATTGCTCGTTCGGCTAAGGAGGAATATTAAATAAAATGGAAAATATACAAGAAGAGTCTCTTTTGAAAGGTGGCCAGTCGCACAAAGCAAACTTGTGAACCCTTTGTCGATAGTTGAAATGTTGCTGATAAGCGTCTAGAAAAGAGCAGAACTCACCGAGGGCGAAGTCACAACTGTTGGTAGAGAGGAACTCTTGCTTCATGAGCTTCAAAAGGTTGATCTTCCATTCGATGAAAATATGTGAACCTCTTCGAACCCTGGACACAAGCTCAGCGTCTTGTTCTTCGTGCACTGTGGCTCCCTCAAACAAAGTTTTATACTTTGGGTACTCCATCTCCTGTTTTGAAACACAGGTAACTTTCTAACTCAGTCCTTGCTTTCCATACCTGTAGTGTTACACAGTTTTGGCCTTATGGTTCCTACTGATTTTTTCCAGAAATATTACATACACCTGATTCTTACGAAAATAAATTTGACTTTACTACTTCTACCATGTGATATTTTGAATTTTGAACATTTATATGAAAGATAGCTAGATTTATCAGAACTCAACAAATTTAGGGAAGAACTGATAACTCCTACTTAACTGCAAATATATCAGTCTACCTTGTAGCAGGTTAATATACACTAGTACTAGATTAGTAAAGAATTTATGGGCATAAATCGTAACGTTAAATGATCCGAGTATATTAAGCTTTACCAGCTACTACTTGCTATCATGGCCCTGATAATACTCTTTGACACTGACATAAATCTTCTGTGTTTTGCACACAGCGTTTGATATTCGTGGCTCCAAATATTTCACTGATTATCCCAATCATATCAAAATCTATATTTAAAAATTTTAACGTTTTGTTTTACTAAATTCAAAATTAACCAAAATTACATTTTCTAGGAGGTGTATGTCATACCAAATTCCAGTATCCTGCACTATGAGGCATTATTTTCGCTCCATGTAGGAAGTTCATGCATGTACCACGTTGGTACTGTTGTAAAAATGAAAGATGTGCAGCTGCTATTAGCTTAGCGGCTGATGTTTATACCAACCTTTTTTTTTTAAATCTGCCAGTAATTTTAGACATTACTAAGCGAGAACAAACACGTTAGCATAATTCACGCAGTGTCTCATACAGTATAAATAACACAGACATGGAATAGTAGTTTGGTCGTGTAAAGAAAAACCAACTTGATGCACAACTTATTCTTAGTATATTTCGTCAAACTCTACATGTTTCGTGCGTATCTAGGCCCATCATCAGGAGGTAGAGGCCAGTTTAAATGTGATGGCACACAAGCAGAAACCAGATTTCTTCTTTCGGCGAAACGGACGAGTCCACCATTTAAATCAGCGGGGGCGTCAGTTCAGTCGACTACTGGCAGCCGAGGTGTGCTCATCACCAGTAGTAATGCTGGATACACCATGTTCCGAGGTAGTGTGAAGGGTACTGGCTACCCACTCCATTCGCCAGTTTCCGCTTCACTTCCTCTCCCGTGCATCACCATGTGCCATCACATTTCAACTGAAGTCTACAACCGTATGTCTACAACAATTGATAGTTATTATTCTGAAAAGTGGTTAGTTTAAAATTACTTGAGCATGTATAGATATCATAAAATATGTGATATATAGTGCCGTTGTTTACAGACTTGCGTCGAGGAACTCAATAAGTTCGTACGTAACTAATATATGAAATAACAGGCGGTACTTACTAGTCTGAGGAGAGAATTGTTTTAATTTACTTGCGTGTGTCCACATATCGTAATAATGTGTAAAGCCTAATGGTGTTTTTGTATATTTATTGGACCGTGCATCATTGTAATAGTTGAAAGCAAAAGACCAACATGATGTCACTTGCTATTTTTATTTCACTTCTTATGCGCTCAACATGTTTCGGACATTAATATATCCACAATCAGGAGTTTGCGACTATTCTGTTGAATTACCACATTGGTCGTGTGTCCTGTAGAGACGGAGGATTTAACATTAGCGTAAGATTGTGGTATGTAGTGGTGTGTGCTATCTCAAATTCACAATAACATAGTATATTAACAAAGCATTGTCAATCAACCAATAAAACATACCGCGCACACGAAAACACAACAATCACAAAGCAGAAAATACGATAACAGTCAGTATGTATAGAAACACGACTACCAACTACAACAATTCGACAATGCTAGTCACACCAAACGCACACCACTACAAACTATAATCTTACGCTAATGCTAAATCCTCCGTCTTTACAGAACACAAGACCAATGTGGTAATTCAACAGAAAATTCGTAAGCTCCTGATGATGGATATATTAATGTCCGAAACATGTTGAGCTCATAAGAAGTGAAATAAAAATAGCAAGTGACATCAAGTTGGTCTTTTGTTTCCAACCTAATGGTGTTGTTTACTAATTTGTTTTAAGCTTGTGTTGATGATCTCAGTAAGTTCTTAAATAAAAGTTTTATAAAACATATCGCTTAAGTTAAAAATATAAAACACTACATGACTATATTAAAAGTTATTAGTTAAACAATAGCACTATATTTCACACATTTTATGATATGTATACATGCTCAAGTAATTTTAAATTATCCACTTTTCAGAATAATAAGTACCAACTGTTGTGTACATACGGTTGTACCTCCTGATGGTGGACCCAGATATGCCCCAAACATGTAGAGGTTGACGAAATATACTAAGAATAAGTTGTGCATCAAGTTGGTTTTTCTTTACACGATTATATGGAGATGCAGGGTGAGCAAAACATAAAAGTAGTTTGGTATTAAAAAAGTATTAATATTGTGTTAATTTGATTAATATATGGAATATAAATCATATGAAGTTAGTTTAGTTGTTTGGTTCAATTCCAGATGCCTCTTCTGCCCGAATCACTTACCTTAATATCTCAGATAGCAGTTCACACGATGCGGTGCAACCAGATACACGGTGGTCTGTGATTTTAACATGACTGATCTAAAAGTGTTTTCAAAATATAGTACAGTATTAAGATTATTTACATTTTGGTTACGACTTAATTATAATTATATTCGATTTCTTTGTGAAAATATGCTTACAGCAAACCCATAGTAGTGTTCCCGTAGTGTAGTGTTAGTCAGGAGGACTGGCTACATTAATAACACGTGTGTATCACCTTACACTCCTGACTAGCCTTGACGTTCTGCATTGCTGATGTAAATCTTTCAGCGAATTAATTAAAATTCATTTATTTTCATTCAGTTTTCTCTTCCCAGAGAGGGCGAAAATTTTTCTCTTGCCGAGAGATCCAGACCGACTCTGGACACCAGCCAGCCTCTTATTCGATGAATGCTGGGCTTTTTTCCCCGGCTGGGTCATGAAGGTGGTCCCCCCACCTCAGTTGGCGCCACGATTAAAAATGAGTGAAGCTGTATATCCGCACCGTTTAAGTCGTTATGGCTTGCGCATGGACAACTTAATTGTAAAACCATTTAAATATAAAATATTTATGAGTCTTGTGTAGGAAACTCCTGGAATATTACGTTCACCAATCCACTATAACGACATTTTTCTTAACTTTTAGTTTACATGCTCTTACTCACCATCTGTATGATGTAACATTAAAATCTCGATGTGAAATCTGGTGAAACACTAAGGGAACCACACGCTGACGCACAAATTTTAATATGGCACGCGGTGATGCAGTTGGTTGAGACACTGCGCTACAAGCCGGAAGGTCACGGGTTTTATTCCCGAAGGGGTCATTGGGATTTTTCATTGCATTTTTTTCTGGCGTTGACTCGTCTACTAACATAAATGTGTACCAGGGATATCTCCTGGGGGTTAAAGGCGGCCCATGCGTAGGGCGAAGAACCTTACCATCTTCGTGTGCCAAATGACTAGAAATTCTGGGAGCCTCGACCTGCTTGACCCCTAAGGGTCTGCCCAGGCCTGTAATGGGGGGATAACTAAAAAAAATCAATAAATAAAAGGATACTGTCCAATAGCCAGATAGAAAGGAAGTTACTTACTTACTCCATGGTGCAGAGTCATTCTTGAGAAGCTAACTGGTTTGCAGCTAGTGAAGAAATTCCCCGCATTTCACGGAACCCGAAGGTTCATTACCGCACTCACAAATTTCCGCCACCTCTCTCTATCATAGACCCGCCCAATCCAGTCCATATATCCACATCCTACCTCCTGGAGATCCATCCTAATATTATCCACCCATCTGCGCCTAGGCCTCCCCAGTAGACTCTTTCCCTCCGGCTTCCCCACCAAGACCCTATACACCCCCCTCTCCTCACCCATACGCGCCACATGCCAAGTTATAAACTAAAAATATAGTTTAATTAATTGTGAAATTACTGACAGCTCCACTTAAGATTTGACCATCTCACGACTGTGATGAATTCTTCATTTTCTTCTTTTTCTTCTCTTTTCAAGATTTAGGCCTTTAGATCCTGTTCGAAGTCTTAACCTCATGAAAATTACTGAGCTTTTTAAGTGGCTATGACCAGACGGTACAGCTCTTGGCGGCTGCTGTAGTTTACCTTGAGGTGCTGCTCTGTGGCCGTGTTTTTCAGAATACCCCATGACAAGGTGTCGCGGCGCTCCAAGAGATCCTCTAGGTTCGTAACTGCATCCTCGTATTTAGGGAACGTGAGGAAAGCAACAAGGTTGCCGCCGTATGACGTCACGATAACCAAGACAACGAGCCACCACGCCCCAACCAATATGCGGCCGCTGTCAGCCTCAGGAAGATGCATGCCGCCTGCAAAAACCAATTTATTACACTTAGGAAGCAAAGAAACAGATCATGAAGTACTGCTAGGACAGGTTTTGTCAAGAAGAAATGTTTCTGCATAAAAGAGATATCTTCTTGAGAAGCTAAGAGATGCTTGGCTTGTATTGTAGGAAAATCAAAGTTCGGTGCTGTTCTGAGCCAGCTTGATCCAATATGCATCTCATATCCTATATATTTAAAGTAAAGATCACTCTAGAACAGCCACGAAGATTCACAGGGGGTAGAGGTACAACTCTACTCTTCCCTTAACCTCGTCGCTAGTTGGGGGGTGGGTGGTCAACTCCATGCCCCAGCCGCATTACCCCCGGGAAAGACCAGGTACACATTGTATAGGAGGCTGGGTGGGCTCTAAAGCTGGTCTGGACGGGTGCGGAGAATCTCGCCTCCCACCGGGATTCGATCCCCGGTCCGTCCAGCTCGTAGCGAGTCGCTGTACCGACTGCTTATTTAAAAATCTTTTTAATGCTAGCCTTCTGTCTGTGCCTACAGCTCCTACGTCTGCAGAGATTCTAGAGTAACAAAATTATGCAAATAATAGGGGTGGTAAGGGATGCACACAAGATTTTATAGAGGAAATAAAAACAGCGTTGTTGAACACCGAGGAGGAGATTTAAGGTTTGTGACTTTGGGAAGTGGATGGAACTTGCTAGTGTATGTGTTCATGCTACGGTTTCTGCCAGTAGAGTGTTAATTTAACTTTTTAATGGAAGGAATCCATTTAAACATTAGCTATAACTCGAATAATATCTGCAACAGAACGAATCACCAATAAGTTACAATGATGATTTTCTATTCAAGATAAGCAATTTTATTATTTTGTACTAGAATAAATGAAATTATATATAAGATGAAAAGCTACCAATAAATGGATTTATTGGTAATTTTTCATCTTATACGTATAAAATTTTGTTTTTAGGTATGAATTATGTATATACAGCCTGTAATCCAACAACCCTAAACTTATCTACAAATAAGATAAAAGATAAGTTTAGGATTGTTGGATTACAGGCCCAAATTACTTATATCCGTTGTTTTGGTTTGTGATTTGTATGTGTATTTTTTGTTACTAGTACGGTTTTGTTGGTTATTGTATGTTTTTTATTTGAGGGCATGTTTGGTGGTTACTTACTTCTTTGTATTTTTGTTTTAATTATTTTTATTATGAGTTTTTTTATTTGTACCGTTGTTGGTTTGTTTGTGTTATTAAAAAAGAGGCAAATAGTTGGGCTGAAATCAGTTTTTTTCTTGTTTGGTGCTGTGCAAGTTTTTTACTGTCTGGGCTAAAAACATATAATTGCAGGGGTTGTTTGTTGTTTGTTCTAAGAATGAAACCAGTTATAAAAAACAAGTTTAAAATTTTTTCCCAACCCTGATCATTATAGCGTTGCTCTGATAATATCAGGCCTAAAATAAGGTGGCGCAGACCCTGTAATTTGGCTTCACCATTGAGAGGTGTATTAATTCTCATTCAGGAAATATCTTCTTAAAGAAAAAATTTGAATATTTATAAATCCAGTCACATAAAGCAAATTATGCTCATTTAGTTAACTGCTTTAATTTATGGAGCTCTGTAGTGCCGTGGCACTGATTCAGGAAATGGGGGTTTTACTCGTAATATTATCTATGTGCATTTCTGATCTCGAAAAGTTCCAAAAACATCTGAACTGACCTTGCTGCATCAGAGCGCCGTACACATACCACAGGCAGTTATACAGAGAGTTCAGTCCGCCCTTGATGCTGTTCCTGTAGAAGTATTCGTAGTAAGGGCTGTTACGGTGGAAGTAGTTGAGCAGTGGCGTCACGAGGACGACTAGCACCACGATGCAGGCCCACGTCTGCGGCAAATGCAGTCCAAGAAACTGTTTATCTGTCCTTGCAAAATTCAAGCTCAATGGAGACTGTCCGTCTTTGTAAATTTCTACAGACACTTTTTAAAGAAAAAGAAAACAGGAAGTAAGACAAATGTTTTGCCGACTGTTATGAACATGGTAATGAATATTTGGGTTCTGCAGCGGGAGGGTCTTTTAGAAAGATGTTGCTGCACCAGATTATTTAATTTAAATACCCATTTATTAAAACCATGGGTCGGGTGGCTCAGTCGGTATAGCGACCGAGTTACGGGCTGGACGGTCCGGGATCGAATCCCGGTGGGGACGAGATTTTCCGCCCGTTCAGACCGACCCTGGGGCCCACCCAGCCTCCTATAAAATAGGTACCGTGTCTTCCTCGGGGTAAAGCGAGGTCGGGGCGTGCTGCTGACCACTCACCCCCTTCTAGTGCCGCGGTCATGGAAGAGTAGAGCTATACCTCTACCCACCCTCTGGGCCACACCGGGCCTGTAACGGGATCACTTTTTTA
>Ga0136643_10014159_pt1 | contig 11956 bp, 6 predicted proteins | sample TergutLab28metaG_FD_96883 | JGI IMG/M metagenome (GOLD analysis project Ga0136643, IMG submission 96883) | Labiotermes labralis P1 segment gut microbial communities from Petit-Saut dam, French Guiana - Lab288 P1 (version 3) (version 3) | ecosystem: Host-associated > Arthropoda: Insects >...
TAAAAATATTTTTTTTTTTTGTGTTTTTTAATGAGGGGGGGAAAAAAAAAAAAGAGGTGGGTGGGGGGGGGGGGGGGGGGGGGGGGGGGAATGGGGTGTAAGTGTGTTAAGGACTGGTTCAAACCAGTCTTTCCCCTCTTTCCAACTTCACTGCTTCATAAAGTTCCTAATTCCCATGGTCGATTTTGCCCCTCCTCCCCCCGAGTGTTATTAGCCAAGTTAAGCCTTTGATTACATGGTGGTGTAACCTGGAAGACAGCGGTATTTTAACAGTGATCCTTTAACCATTGTAATATGTGATTGCCCCCTTGATATTATAACATTGTACATATTTGGTGGACTGGTAGTACCCCTAAAGGGTATGTTCTTCAGAATCACAAAGTAGAGTGATGAAGAATAGAATGGCGCTTTCTTCCCGGTAATGATTAATTAAAATACCTGGGAGTGTGACCTTTGAAGTACCCACTAGCTGCCAGAAAAATATAATCCTTATCTGGACAGCATTAATCACACTTTGGTAACTGATAATATTCTTATAATAAAACCAACTAGATGCACTAATTTTTCAAATTTATTTTTGGAATAAAACCTCTACGTGTTTCAGAAAGTTCCTCTGCTCGCAAGCTGTCGGCAAACCCGTATGACATACACCATTACTGTGTGTACAGTGAAAAACTCCTGATGGTGGACAGAGGAACTGTCCGAAACATGTAAAGTTTTATTCCAAAAATATATTTGAGAAATTAGTGCATCTAGCTGGTTTTATTATAAGAATTTATCATGATGCATGGTCACCTGAACGTCAAATAACTAAAAATATGTCAACATTAAAGCAAGATGACAGTGCGGAGGGCAGGCTTGAACAAGGTCTGCCTTTAATACATTGTTCTAGATATTTCATTCAAGTACAACTTGTATGTTAGTAGTTTTTTTTGGTATTCTGTTCCTTGATGACTGATTTTTTTACTGTGAAATGAAGAGACAGTTTTGCAATGACAGAGTGTGAGCTGTGACTTGAGGTGCAGTGCTGCAGTTTAAAGCCTGATGTAACTGATTTTATAGTAGAGTGAATAGCACACTTATTTCACATCAGAGGTCTCAGGTCCAAATCTTGGTCCAGCTGTCTTTTGTGGTTTTTCACAGTCTGTTCGGGCAAATGCTGGGATAGTGTTTTGTATAGAACATGATCACTTCCTTCCAGGTCATCTCCATTTCATTACTTACTCATTTATCATCCTATCCTATAACACTAAGTAGCATGGACCTGTTGACTGTGTCATTAAATTATTCATAAGTATCTGTTGACAATGCAATGTGTTTGTCCTTACCATGTACATAAGTGTTTGTTATTGTATGCTGCAGTGTTTTGGTTAAATGCTGTTTCATATCTGATGCATTTCACCACATTTTACTTCCTACATTCTTTCTAGCAGTTAAAGTCTCTGTAATGTGAATTGTAGGCTTTATTGTATTTGTCTAAGTAGAATGCCCACTTTTTCTTGCTGAAGCTACCTACAAAAGTCCTGACTGTACATTCCTCTTCTATACTTTTGGTGGCACTCTCTATTAAGTAGAGAAGTACAGAAATAAATGTGTAAAATAATGATTAAATAAGGAAGAAGTAAGTTTTATGTTGGTTGTGTTGTTTTGTAGCTATGTTTAAATATTTCTTGCAGTGGTTTGGTACTGTTATTTTGGATGTTGTCTGTCATCTGGATTTTTTTCATACATAGTGTCTGAAACCGTTTTGATTGTCAGGTGTAAAGGTCCTTGCCAATTGGGGTCCACCATTGTCCAGTGACTGACAGTGCTTTCCCTTAGGAGCCCAAATGTATAGGAACCTTTGGATGTGCCCTTTCTGAAACAATGCATTTGAAGAAATCCAAGATGATGAAATGGTGTCCAAAATATAATTCACATCCATTGTAACATTTTTTTAGGTTTTGTGTTCACATATTTTGGCATGGTGGCAGCAGGCTGTCGCTGAACTATCATGTTCTTTTACAATTTAAATGGCAAAATGGGGTGATGGTTTGCATGTATGTTCTCATTGCTAAGTGGACAGCAAGAGTTTAAAAACTAGCCAATTCTTGATGACATTGCATCATAGAGCCATGTTTGGATCTAGTCACATAAATGCATGGAACTGTTAACATAGTGTAGACTAAGCAAGTTCTCAAGTTGTAACTCTTCTGATTTAAGTTTAGGAAGTACTCAGTGCAAATCTTGGTCAGGACTTTGGCTCCACACATTTTTACCTTCAGTACTAGATTGTAGTGATTGGTCAGCTTCATGCTTGATCCACTCTTTGGTTGTGCAGCCCATAGCCTAGTCACAATATTCACAGAACTGTATTGGCTCCACAGCTTAAGATTGGGAAGAAAGTATAACTTTCATTTGGTGGGCATATGGGTCATGCCATGATGGCTTAGTTGATAAAGTAACTGACAGCCAACTTTTTGATGGGGGAAGAAAAGGATTATAAGAGTCTGGTTTCCCAAGAATGTGTTGTTTATACAAGCTGAACTGCTTCCACAGTGTAACCTTTAGTGTATAGCCTTTTAAATATCACGTCTTAGCCATGGTTAGAGCACTTTTCACTTGAAAAGCCCACTGTGGGACAATACTTCCCTTTTGGGTGATGAAAAAAGATGTGCATTTAGTGGGATAGTGTTATCCTGTTTGCTAATTAAAGGTGAAGGTTGGTCTGGAAGACTGACAAGCTTTTTGCTCTCATTTCTATAAATGATACATATGACACTGTTAGTGCCCTTGAAAAGGATAATGTGAATTTGGTAACACATAAGAATATGGTGCTGTGTATTATAAAGTATAGGTACTGTCATTGTAAGGGTACTGTACGAAAGTGTGGCTGGTGAAGTCTGGTGTGGTAAATTGATTGGAACTGTTTTGCTTGTTCATATTCAAATCCAAATTATTGCACAGAACTCAGACATTTTTAGACCAGCAGAAGTGTTTTTCTTTATTATAAGCACTTGATTGGTGAAACTATATAGACCATCAACATGCTTTAATTCTGAGCCGTGTAAGACCATGCCTTAATTACTTTCAGTTATCAAAGAAGAAGAATTCGACATCTCCAGGCATTGTATAAGACTTATCAGCTGTATTTGTAACGTGGATTAACAGTGTATTTATTCCCTGGGAATAGGATGTTTTAAATCTCTTGTATCTTTGTGGCCGGCAGCCAAATTTGAACTTGGTAAAAGTATTTGTGTTGAAAATATAACATTCAGCCAGCTGGACTGTGCCATTATAACAAGACAATGTATGGCTGGTAAAGCTTGAACCTGTTACGTATATTTGAAATTGTGGTAAATTATATTATGTTTTTCAGTACAATGCCTGGATACTTGTTTTCATGTGAATATGGGTTGTACCTGTCAGTAATACAAATTATTGTAATCACACATTTTGAGTCATACTTAAATCCTGGCAATGCCAGAATCAGTTAGATTTGGTGGTGCAGATAATTGCATAAGATGTCATTACCTTCGGTCACATTCATCTACTGATCTACCACTTTTCATGATATTGTATATAGTATGCCTTTTTTTTGAACAGTACAAAATAAATAAATGATTAATATTATATATTTGCTAATGAATTTTTAAAAACACTTCCTGAAAGGAAACCTCAGATACATCAACTACACTGACCTTTCACACTGTCAATCAGTCATAAGAAAATACCTGTGTCTTCTAAACATGATGGCTGGTTGGTATTATAATGTATGCTTTAAATACAGCAGAGAAAATATAAAGTATGAGTTGATTAAATAGAAAGGAAGATTCCTGTCTTCTGGTATGAGATGACTCCAGATCACACAGTTATTTAAGATCCATTTACTAATCTGTTATCTTATGTCTAGCTGATTTGTCTCATTTTTCTTTCTAAAATTGTTAATGGGTTTCCCACCTCTTGCAAATGTGCTGCATGCTCTGCAAACCTCCAAAAATTGATGTAGTGGGGAACACAAATTATGAATATTGCCATTCTATATTTTTATCAAGACTCACTTTAGTTTGAAGTTACCATCTATTTGAATATGATATCATGTAGGAATTACCAGCATTCCTCCAAAATGTGTATAAATTACTATGAGACTACACAATATCAAATCCACAGAAGACACTGGTCTTCACAGCCACTCCCAAGAACCTTAAGTCTCTCATTTTACTACCACTACTCCCAGTTCATGAGCGTCACCTTGTTATGAAATGGCACTTGACACTTGTATGAAATCACAAATGAGCTGTGACAGATGAAGTGATAAGAAGATACCAGAATTTGTGTGTCATAATATGGAGATACTAGAAAGATAAGATTTCCATATTAACCAGTGACTGTGCCATGGATGCATGTAGATGTATTAACTTGTGGTTTTTGGAGGAAGTGTTGAAAACCAATACTGCTGAAAGGCACTTTTTTTTTTGGTACTTAAAAGCTGATTGGTTAGTAGGATGAGTTCACTTCTTTTAATGATTAGTATCTGTAGGTCTTATGTCTAATTTTTGTTATTTTACTGGAGCATTAAAATTGACCTGTCATTCTGAGGGGTGAAAAAAGAAGTGGTTTGTTACAGACCTCATACTGTGAATAATAATAGGGACTGTAAGGAAAGGGAGGAAGAAAATGTAAGGGAAATGGAGGGTACTTCATGATATGGTCACGATTTCAGGAACATGTATATTTGAAATACATTCCCAGTCAGAAATGTCGCTGGAATGTGAGTTCATTTTGTAATGGTTATGGAGTTGTGGGTGTTTGAACTGCCAGAGCTGTGTGTGCATAACTCCTACAGTAAAGTGAACAAAATAACATATGATTGCACTTCAAACACAAGAATTCAATTTAATTTTAAATGTTTCAAGAAATGAAAATAACCTACAGCTCTTGGTAGTTAACTTCAATAGAACAGTGAAACAGAATATGTATTCAAGCTGGTGGTGTGATTAAACTTACTGTGAAATGAACTGTACAGCACAAGAACTTAGGAGAGTTGGGGTTCTCACAGTGATACTGAAGATTCAAGTCTTTTGGGATGTTAAGCCCCATCAACATGTAAATGGTTAAGACTTGCCAAGAATGATTGGACTGCATGCCCTTGAAGATGGGAATTGGTTAATATCCAAAAATCTTTGAAAACCAAAGTACAAACTTATGTTGAAAGGCTTAAAGAGGTTAAGAGCCCTCTGGAGATTGAAAGAGAAATGGGAAGATATTCAGATAACTGTCTTCTGGGGTGTGGTGTGTAGTATTGTAGATTGGTACCTACAGTCATAAGAACCTGAAATTTAGTATGGCAGAGTAATAATCCGACGCATCTTGGTGAAACGGGTTTGCATTTGATAATGTGGGTCAATACAGGAACCAGCTTCTCTACAGTGAGTAGAGTAATGAGTGTTTGGGTTACATTAAAAGGCAAGTTCTTGACCAGCTGAACAACTGTCACCCTCTGAATTATGACTGTGCCACTGAGTTGTAATCAATGTCCAGACTGTGTCTTCTGGATCGTGTCACATTGTCTCCCTATTCATGGTCACAGTATTTATACAGGAGTGACATAGGGATGTGAGAAAAATGACTGTATTTAGGGTCACACTAGACGGGAAGATAGAACAAAATAAATAAATAAATAATGTAACCTGATTAAAATTACCAACATGATCAACCAGGCACCTGACCAACTGATGAACTAACCAATAAATAAAATGTTTTGCTATAAACATAATGTCAAAACTGCAATACAAAAACTGGATTTTTGTAATGCATGGGGCCACAGGTGTAAGAAGCTTAAGAACCATTGGTCTTGTGTCATTCTTGTACTTGGTGTAAAGCATTACAGAAATTCCAGTCTTATCACAGGGTTTTTTGGAACATATCCCTTTTTATGTTTATCTTACTGTGCCCTATAACATATTTTTCTGTAGGAAAATTCACCAGAGGAGAATGACAGAACTGAGTGAATGGCAAGAATGAATACTTGCTGTCATGATGAATGTTTTTTCACTGGAAATAAGGGATACTTACCTCACCACAGCTGTAAAACAAGGAATAATGGAGATTCACATATATAAAATTTGACACCAACTTGTTGCACATTTTTCTTATGTTAATGCTCCAACATAAAGGGTATTATATATGAATTTGGGAACAAGATTGAGAGGTAGACTAAGAAATAGATGGCAAGATGAGGTGCGAGTGGATGGAAGAATAATTGGTGGAGAAGGGTGGCAGTCAGCTCTGTTGTTTGACCTCTCTTTCTAATTTGTAATTTTGCATTTATGACTATCTGTACACAATTCCACCATCTCTTTTTGGTCATCCTCTTAGTCAACTTCCCTGAGGATCATTGTTAAACACTTGACTTATTCTACTTGTACTATCCGTTCTGTTAACATGGCCAATCCAATTCAACTGACCTATTCTGGCAAATGAGAGTATAACTAAATCTACAAACAGCTGCATTAATTCTTTACTAGAAGAGGTCACATCACAATTAGACAGTGTTTCACACTTATATTTATTGTGTTATGATTTGTACCAGGTCTCTTTCCTGGGAGTACAGCGGCCAGGTTGTGAGATTTACCACCCGCCCCCTCTAGCCCCAAGATTACAGAAAGAGTACAGCTATGCCTTTGCTCTCCCTCTGGGCCTTCCATGCCCTGTTCTAGGATGAACTTGTATTTGTTGTGTTCCTGCACTGCTGAGGAAAATTGGATGCACTGAAAAACATGCTTGTGTCCAGAACTGACATATTTCAATTCTGCATGTGTTATCGCTTGTTTCTGCGTCCCTTTTATGTACTTGTGAGGAAAATAAAATATGTCCCCTTTTTATGGTCGGTAAGTGTCTTCTTTTCTTGTGATATATGTATGGCAGTCCTGTTTGTGGTACATTTTCCTCTGTGTGTGTTTACATAATTAATTTTCATATTTCATTTTGCATAATGATTCATCTGTGTTAGCCTAGTGGCACACTCCAGTGGAGGGGCACTGATCTTCACAATAAGCTCTTTCAAATCATCTGCTCCTATGACGCGTACCCAGTTGTAACGGCTCCCTTTCCACTACGTATGCATTTGTACATACATACATTCACAGATCCATCATCCGCGTAAGTCCGATTGAAATGTGAAATTCGTCATGGAAAGAGCTAATTACACCATGCAATCAAGTCAAAGCAACAAGTTACAAAATTACATAAAATTTGTAGAACATGATAAATAACAAGGAAAAGATCATAAGCACACAATGGTTCAAATGAACATACGCATTATAAAATAATGAAACAAGTAAAATATTCATATAATGTATGTATATTTTAAAATTAAGTAGAATTAAAAAAAAAAAAGAACGCCATATAAAGTTTATTCCTGTTTATTGTATGTTACTTAATAAGTGGGAAATCGCACGGCGTGCATGTGTTTTGTCTGCAGTATCGTTCGTAAATGATGTAGGTTATGTAATTTTTAGGTGAATGTTGAATGAGATAAGACGCATATAATGGTATATAATTTGTTTAATTCTATACATCTTTAATAAGCCTTGGCGAAGGATGTAAAACATATCACGATACAAATATCAACAATTGTAACTGTTGTACGAACACCCACTTGTCACCGTATAATAAAGGTTCAACATCAGGTGTCCAAAACTGTGGACTCAAAAAAACGAAGCACATTTTCTCGACTATAGTGTGAAATGTGCCTCTTCCGATGCTGTAATATCTCTTGTTGTTCAAACGCGTATCCTTTCGACACAAATTTTACTAGCTTTGTTAGGGTATTTATACACGTGTGACCTAATAGCCTGTCACTATTTTGGCACTATTACACAGCGAAAGTGTGAAATAAACCGATTTAACATTCGAATCAATCAGAAGCTTAAGGGAAGAAACTCTGTGAGTATACAATGATTATTTGAGGCTGGCAAGGGCTCTACAATACAGTGACCACCCGAATTTGAAGTTTTACAGTCATTAAACTTCATACACTTACGGAATTTATAGCCTGCAGATCGTTCCTAACCCACTTTTACGTAACCAGTGGCCCGTCCGTACTGCAGTGGTCAGGGTATTGTCAAGACAGGTCCCAGGTTTTGTATTTCAGAACTAATTAACTAGTGGATTATGTAAACAGTCACAGGCTTTTATTGCAAAATGCTGCAATTAGGTAGAAAACAAATAAAACAGTATGTATAAGGGGAAGGAAACATAAACATTCCCATTACCATAAAATGGAAAGTCAAACATAAATTTCATGAAGCCAGCATATTTTACATTCTAGAAAAATGTACTCAAGAGAAGTTGAAGTTTTAAATACTAATCATCACCTCCAGTCTCAGGAACATGTGTTAAGTGATGCTAGGGTCACTCACACCGCAGAAGTTCTCATGCCTTCCATGTTATGATTAATTGTGAGAAATCAAAATGTAAGTTTGGGTGCCCCATACTAGTATGATATTCGTATGAACTTTTTTTGAGTCAGCCAATTTGTTAAGAAGGTTTCTAAGAGGAATATATGGATGGATGGACAGACTCTTGGAAATCTGTGTGTGTAGTGGTATAGTTAAATTTTTTGGTGCCTGGGCCAAGTAATCACAATGGCGACCCCAAACAGACATTACACACATTTAAAAACTTACATTTATTGATTGAATTTCCTATTATTTTGTTTTAATATTTTTGAACAAAAAAATTGGATTGTTTTATTTAAAATGTTAAGTTTATCACCCCTTGGACTCCACAGTTTGGGACAGCTGCACCACTCACCTTACCATAGTCATAACCCTGTGTGTGTGTGCATATTGCTTTTATTGTGGGGAATGAACACTCTGTTCTATACCTCTGCTGGCTTTTACTGAAAAGTCTAATTCCTGTTTTTCAGAAAAAGAACCATCATGTTTCGGCACATTCAACCAGATAATCTTGTAAATCTGGCATTAGAAGCACTTGGAGACTATGTGTGCACGCTTTGTCTGCAATTCATGGAATTATATCACAAGGGTTCTGCACACGGAGAACTTGAAAAAACTTGTAAACTTTTAAAAGCTCTCCTTTGTGATACAGTACCCCCATCGATAGCCAATGAGGTTACCTACAAACTTTTGAGATCAGTAGATAATCTGTATGTTGACTTACATGACTTGATCAAGGAACCATGGTGTGAGGAAATTCTGCAAGTACTAGTACTGTCAGTAATTCACCCAGCTGTTACAAAACTCAGCTTCGGTTCAGATAACTTGCACGCATTATCTTATGGATGTGAGTGGAATTTCATTGTGCCTTTTGTCTACAGAACTATAGGAGATCTGAGAAATTTGAAGAAATTGCAAATAGGGAAATTACGATGTGTAGACTGGACAGATTGGTTTGTAAACATTTCTGGTATTGCAGCGAATCTGGAAGAATTTACCTTCATGTGCAACTGTGATGACAATGTATTGGAAGTTATTTCAGAATCATGCAGAATGCTGAGATGTCTTAATGTTTATGAGTCCATTTATGTTACTGATTCAAGTGTTGATGCCATACTCAAATTTCAACACTTAGTGCAGCTGAATGTAGAGAAAACCAGTATATCTGAATTTGGTGTTACAAGGTTACTGAATGGATTGGCAAATAAAAGAGCATCTGGTTTTGGATATAATTGGACCTGCTCCTCTCAGCTGTTAAGTTTTGGATGTAGCGAAATTACATCTTCTCACCTCAGTCTTTTAGTTGACAAGTTTCCAAATCTCATAGCAATTAATTTGACTTGTGATAGAAATTGTAACATATCGGCTTTAAAAAGACTTGAAAATCTAAAAATGCTCAGACTTTCATGTGTTAAATTCCCACAAATTGAACAGCTTCTTATTACATTTTGGAACCAATTGCAGTGTTTGGATATCTGTGATGTTGGTGCCATTAATGTTAAAGCTATTGGAGAACTGTGTACTTCTCTAAAGTGCCTCCACATTACTTCATCTGATACATCATCAATTCCTGCATTTGAAGAAAATTTGTCACCTCTTCCTGGTTTCAAGTCTGTGATCTGCCTCTGTCTCCGCTTAGAATATAACCCTGAAATGGTTGAATATGTACTCTGTCAATGTGTTAATGTAAGGGTAGTTGATATAACTATAGCTGTTGGTAATGACAACACCATACTTGAGTCTGTACTTAAGAGGAACCCACTGAAATATTTAGAGGAATTTAACTGGTGGACATGGTCACCATGCAAATTGGCTTGTCTTACTGCAAAGCAAATTATTGAACATTGTCCCTGCATAGTAGTACTTCGAGGACCTTTTGTGTGGCAGAGGTGTGGAGATGTTCGGAAGCTTTGTAAGGATGTAGCACGAGTCATGTATTTGGAACCACAGGTCCTGTGATCTGCCAAACTATGTGCTGGAAACATTTGAATAATGACTTGGGCAAGTGTCTACAATTTCCATGCTGGTATCTGGCCTTCTATTCAAGCCAAAGCTCTGGTATACAATTACATACTTTAAGAATGGTACGACAGTTCTTGGATTTTGGAATGTTTGCTGATTTAAATAAAAAATTCCCATGTGTTTTAAATTTAAAATGACAGAAATGTATCACATTTAAATTTTGGTCTGAACAAATACTCATAAACAGTTTAACGAGTACAGGATACACTGACATTGCAAATTGGGATTTAAGTCCTTGGGCACTTCAAAGTGAAGTGATGTTTGTGGTTCTCATACCAGTCATTATGAAGACTACTGCCTTCTAGGATGTGACATTGTGTAGTCTGGTAGAAATTTCCAAATTTAAGGAGGAATTTGTCACCTGCATCTTCAGGGTAGAAGAAACCATGAGGACTGAAACATCAGGTTCCTTCAAAATGTCAGTACACATTTACCACACGACATGGCATTAGATAACAGAAGGTGGCTATTTTCATTGTCACTGCCATGAGAACAACATACTTGACATTATAAATATTCCTTTTTTGTGAGAATTGAGGTTCTGATGGCAGCGAGTATCAAGTTGTGGAATTCATCTGAATCCATAAAAAAAAAACTTCTTTCCCATTTTGTTTCAGACCTCTTAACCAAAAGCATATGCTAAGATAGGCAGAATACTTAGAAATTTCTGGTTTCAGTAATATGATGTCAATACACAATCAGCCTGCCAGCTTCGAGAATCTTGCACCGAGTTCAACTGCACAGAACATAAAGGAAGTGTTAAATTACTTTAGTCAGAAGGCCTGACGGCCAAAGCAGGTCCTTCTAGAACACTGCATCATACAGAAGGAGGAAGCACTTGTTTTAAAAACAAACTGGAAACGGTGGTATGCTGAGTCCATAGACTTCTTATGTTCCATAGTTCCACTCAGCATCTGCAGTCACCCACAACTGACGAGGACTGTCCACATCATGTGCAAAAGATTTGTAATGATTTGCAAGCACAGTCTGGTGACCCCAACAAACTTGGAAGCGCTGAAACTGCCCCTTGTATCAGATGTACCTGACTTGCATATGTTGGTTGGCGTGAGAGACAGTGGCGTACCCAGGAATTTTGTTCGGGGGGGGGTTCAACAAATTCAGTTGAGGACAGAGGACAGAGAGAACAGGGCGGTAGTCCCCTAGTCAGGGGTTCTGGAGGCAGCTGTAATTTGGTACAAGAAATTTCATTTCATATAGTAAAATCTTCTTAACTTTTGGTACTTTAAGAATATTTAAGATGACAACCAATTTATTTGTCATTGCTAATGTAAAACAATTCTGAACATCTTGGGGTGTTGGCGCCCTAATTTCAGCAATTTTTAACAGTTTTCACAGTCGGGTTGAATTTGGCACGATTTTGGAGGGCCTTCGGAATTTCGGGGGGGGGGGGGGGGGAAACCCCCCCCCTTCGGTCCCCCCCGGGGGAGAGATTATGTCCGGGGCCATTAATTTTGAAAACAATAAGGGAAAGA
>Ga0136643_10014161_pt1 | contig 11956 bp, 6 predicted proteins | sample TergutLab28metaG_FD_96883 | JGI IMG/M metagenome (GOLD analysis project Ga0136643, IMG submission 96883) | Labiotermes labralis P1 segment gut microbial communities from Petit-Saut dam, French Guiana - Lab288 P1 (version 3) (version 3) | ecosystem: Host-associated > Arthropoda: Insects >...
CCCCCAACCCGTAGTCCCCCTTTTAAATCTTTATGGGATAATAAAGTTTTCGGCTGCTACGTATTTATAATTGCCCCTTTTTCAATTCTTCAAATTTTCTAGTTGGGAGACCTTTTTTCTGATCGAGTTTTGCCTTTTTTTTTTTTTTTTGCTTTCGCTCCAGACACGCGTTGAGTTGGGTAATAAACACGAATTTTTCCCACATTCTTGCAACTCACTATTCATAATAATTATTATGTTATATTTTTATCGAAACTTGATGCCTTTTTGAAACTGAGAGAACGTCATTGTGTAAACCAATACAAAAAAACCATATTCTCTGAACGAAAATAACTTCCCATTGCTTTAATTTTGAATACGAGATCTCCATCAACCACACTCTGTGTAAAACAACCATGCGAGGCATTTGCTAAGTATTATTCATGTTCCTACAGGATTACCTCACCCCATAAAGGCGTGTTGGTGATGTGGCTGTAATGCCTTACGCATTCTCAGTCTCGGCGCTAGATGGAGCAGGAACTTTCCGCTCCGGCGGACTTTCTGGGTATGGACAGGTTTGCGGAGAGAAAAGTCCCAGTATTCCTGTCCCGTCATGTTACTTACTGCAAGACGCGCAATTGGCACAACAAATAAGTTATGGGTCAGCCTGGAACACATTCCAAACTTCAGTAATGTACGTGATATCCTGGCGCTGTTGAGAAATGTTTGGAATAGAGCTGTTCACTTGTTCGGCGTTGTTGAGTAAGAAGAGTGGATTTGTCTGAATCCGAACGTTCGGAAACCTTAAGCACTTCGGTGAGTGCTACTGATCGACTAAGTGAATAAATATCTTTGAATGCGTATTTGGATGTTTGAGCGATTGACCGCGCAATACTTCATAGCTGAAATATGCACGACAGTAGAGAGGTTGACATCTTCCCAGGATCTGTCAGTCCATCTCAGCCTGTCCCGCACATCCATCTCCTGTAACACTGACCCGGGTGCCCTGGCAGCGGACCAACACTTGTCTCCAGCATCGCATCTGAAGTGTGACCGTGCCCTCGCATTTCTTCGCAGTATAGAGTGGTTTAAAATCTAGCAGTAATTATTTTACGTCAGAATCAACAAGCTTAATAATTAACTTACCCACTGGCACTAATACTACGGTGCGTCTTCTCTCATAAGAACAACGCGGCTACTGGTTTAGATCTACAGAGAGATCAGGGAAGTCAAAAATCTTCGTCTCAATATATGTTGTTTTTATATGTAATCGGATAGCATATTCGGTATAGTAACTCTGCTACTGGCTGAATATTTCAAGAATCGTGGTTCGATTTCCGGTAGGTGCAAGAGATGGATTTCTTCTCCAAAACATCCTCAGCGACACTTGAGTCCGCCCATCGTCCTTTTTTAATAGCTACCGGGTGCTATTTTCCTGAGAATAAAGTGGGCCGGGCCTGAAGCTAGCTACTGCCTCATCTAGTGCCAAGGTTAAGAATGCATCTAGTTGTAGCTGTAGCTCCACTCTCTCCCTCCCTCATATGCCGTCATGACTTGTATAGGAACAATTTTATCTTCTCTCATTGTGTTCGTACGTTGTAGTGAAAAAGACGTTAGGTAAATATTGAGTATTTCAGTGAGATTCGTGGTTTATTTTGTGTCATTCATATGTACTTTGAGCCGGTTTTTTATATTTTTATGCGCGTTCGCAAAATTGCGAAAAGCGACTATTAGCTTCGTCATGTCTGTTGTCTGTCCGTCCGTATGGAACAACTCCGCTCCCACTGGACGGATTTTCATGAAATTTGATATTTGAGGATTTTTCGAAAACCTATCGAGAAAATTCAAGTTTCATTAGAGTCGGACAAGAATAAAGGGCAATGTACATGAAGACCAATATTCACTTTTATCATATCTCGCTCATTTCTTCTTAGAATTAGAAACGTTTCAGATTAACCTTGCAGAGAAAATCAAAACACATATTTTTTTTTCGAAAATCGTTCCGTTTATGAGATAATGTGGAAGAATATTGTAGAGCGGGGCAGGCCACAGCTCATTGCATGCTGGATACCTAAGGCTACAAATACACAAGCTCAGGTTTTATAATATTCATTGCTTTTCCACTGCAACAATGTTTGTAGGGACGCGCCTCAACTTTACGTTATACGTACATTTGCCTGTCTTGTTTAATTTCAGTCTGACCGGCGTGTAAATAAGTGTTGATGTTAGACCGATAGAAGCGAAAATTTGATTTACATGGGAAAGGTCAGTGTAGACCTCACACACGTAATGTAGCAGATTTAAATCCGTATCTTAACTACATGTGTTACATAGACTAGAATGAGATGCAAATCTGGTATGTATAAACAGTAGGAGGCGATCCGGAAGCTGTCGTTGCCTGGAAAGACCTGAGCGATATCCGACTAAGACAGATATTCTTGTATGTTTAGCTCAGTGGAGCCCCCTAAATCGGTAGAGTTGCTTCCACATCCAATTTGTTTCATTATTCTTAATGTTTGTTTATTTCGACACTACAAATACATATCCGTTGACAAAATGTCATTAAGCGAACAAATAACATGTATGTATCTACACTGTCGAGCAGTTGTTCCATATATACAACTCTGCATTACGTACCGGAAAACAGGAAGAAGGGGCGGTGCTATTTTCCAAATTGGAGTGCAGCTTTCATCTTGTCTGTCACCTGGTGTCAGGTTGACAATGACGGGCAATGGGGATGTAAATAATGAAGCCAACACTGTGCGGACAACTGCAGAGTGTTCGCGTGAAGAACACACTCGCGTCCCTAGGATTTATAATCCCTGGTGCGATGAAGTGGAGGGGTTGATCATATTGTGATGCACGGTGACGTGTGATAATCCGCGTTCCTAGTCACGTCGCAATATCCGAGCCAAGCCCAGGCTCGCCGTGCCTATCAATGTATGCACGAGCCCAAGGCGTTTACCAGGAATTCTGCAGCCTGGTTTCCTGTGGGAAACTAACCATTTAAGAGGTGTATCGGAGTCGCAGTAGATACCGAGAGCTTTACATATCATTTTAAAAACGTATAAACTTTGTCCCCCACCACACAGCTTTATCTTTCCGTCTATTGTATCATTCATTCTTATGACAATTCTTCGAACAGACGTCACTTCCAGCCTTATTACGGTACGCCGCTCTTTGGTTTGACTTTTATTATTACTTTTCTCCAAAGCATCCAGCCTGACGCTGGACCCATTGAACTTCGTATACAGTGGCTACCGAGGCAGTATTCCTGGGGTTAAAGAGCCGGAATGTGGAGCCACTCTTTCACGTCAGGCTCTGAGTTTAAGGACGAATGGAGCTATACCTCTGTTTCTCACTACGCCTTCATGGCTTTGTATGCTGTTTAACGACTGAGTCTACTTCTGAGGTAATTGTTTCTGTGATAAATGAAATAATGTGCGTGGAGAATTGGTGGAATGATACTGAAAGGGAAAGTTAAGTACACGGAGAAAAATCTGCCTCATTGCTACCTTTCCCGCCACAAATTCCACATGCACTGCCTTTTGTTAGAACACCGGCCACCGCATTGAGAGATCGGCGACAAAGCTCACGCTTTTATGTTGGGTGGTTGTTACTTGAGTACTGAGGCACCTTACACTTGCAGTTGTGTGTTGTGATGAATAGTGTGCTTATCTGACAGTTTTATAGTTTTGACAAATAATTAAATCTGATCGAAATCCGTCATTCGTTTGTGGGATGCAATATAAGGATGGCTAGACACGACTTGCCCGGTAAATTTATTTTATGGAACATAACGAAACGCACACTTTTCAAATTAATGTCGAGCAGTTGTTCCACATTTACATTTCTGCATTACGTACCGGAAAACAGGAAGAATTGGCGGTGTTATTTTCCCATTTTCCAAATTAATTCGATTTTTGACGACTTCAAAAGATTAATTTGAAAAATTTACATTTCGTTGGTTTATGTTGCATAATTGCATCACAATGCACGGTGCATAAAACATTAAAAAAAGTTTATTTTAAACTCTTCATTTCCAAGAAAGCGTGTCATTTTATATATAGTAGTACAAGCAGAAACATGCCTGCATTTGTGAGTAACAGGCTTTTAATTCGTCGGTTTATAAAACTTTTACCCGTAACACCAGGGCAGTGATTTGTATGATCTTGTTTTACATATCTGTTTTTATGTGAATAGTAAGCGTCTCATTGCAAACATTTTCTACTAACATTTGCTGCCATCATGCTGTGTCATACACTAAATTAATTCGTATAAAAGATGCCAACAAAATTCACTGTTTCTAAACTTTATTTTGGTAAACAACTCTACATGTTTCGGACAGACTTAATGCCCATCATCAGGAGTCCTGATACTGTGTTCACAGCAACTGGTATTTGTTATACAAGTTACGTTGACTGTCCGCTAGCAGACAGTCAACATTACTAGTATAACAAATACCAGTTGCTGTGAATACAGTATCAGGACTCCTGATGATGGACATTAAGTCTGTCCGAAACATATAGAGTTGTTTACCAAAATTAAGTTGAGAAACAAGCATCTTGTTGGCTTCTATTATAAGAATTACGAATATATCACGATGCACGGTCCTCAGAATGTCAGAAACTAAATTAAGACGACAGTATGATCTTGAGTACGGAATGGGGAAGGATTTCAGCTAAGGTATATTTGGTGCTTTGGAAGTTACTACTTCAGAATTTACCTGGAGGTGTTCATGAGGTCCAGTGAAACCCAACTGAAGTTAGTCAATATTCTAAGCGAGACCCGAACAGGATATTTTCCTATTACAAGTGTATCTTATGTGTGTAAATTCTGAAGGAATCTTTTGGGGGTTTATGTTATATATTTTTAGCTAGGACCATTCAACTCTCTTTTTGTTATCATCGTCTTAACATCGATCTCTCAACGACATAGTGAGTTACTAGAGAAGATACCTGTTTTAGCTGAACCATCTTCGGATTTTCTGTACTTGAGTAACCGTGATGGATGTTTCCTTGTTTAGTCCATTAAACGATAAAAAAGTTTTATACTACAATAAATCTGAAATTATAAATTAAATGGTATTACTTCGTCGCCTATCTGATAAAGATGAAAGGTAAATAAGTCCCATTACAGGCCCGAGGTGCCCAGAGGGTTCCAGGAAGCTAAGGTTCCCAGATTACGAGACAATGGCCCAGGATGGTGGTAAGGTTGTCAGCCTTAAGCACCGGCCGCTTTTTATCCCCAGAAAATACTCCTGGTACTCATTTCTGTTAGAAACTGAGTCGACCCCAGGGCCATAGTACGATCGGAAGGATTATGTCAATGAAAAATTCCAATGTCACCATCTGGAATCGGACCGACGACCTTCCGATTTGTAGCACAGCATCTCAACCACTGTGCTACCGCGGTCCCCGATAAAGATAATTTGACAAATGTAAATTGATTATTCTTCACTTACTGTGTAACTTAGACAAGTCTGTATCACATGACTTGATATAGAGGGTAGAACTGTTCCGATAAGATCAGTATTGAAGTGACAAAGTAAGAAAAGCCCGGCATTTACCTACTCTGAGCTTTGTCTTTGAGACGGTAACAATGATGGACGGTATGGGAACACGTTTTGGCATTTGTATGTAAGGCATCGGTAAGTACGTTCTCTGGCAAACGGTAACAGATATGTGGGCAGAGCGTCCTGAAACACAAGCCGTACGTGACTTTGTATGACCTGACGTTTAGTACACGTATGTCCTTTTACGGACACAGGAGGACGATACTTCGCATGATGAACAATTATACCTCGAAAGGGAATAATAACTGAGAAATACATACTGTCTTTAGTTTGCAGCACGGTACAGCGTGACTTCCATGTGTTCGCAACTACAGTGCCGATGGTCGTTTCGTTTTTCTTTAATTTCACTTCTTGGAGAATACGTGATCTGGAATTGTAAATTCCTGGCTGCCAAGTTAAGAATTCACAAGTTATCTAATCTTTTTAATGCTTTTTCTACCTGCGTTGTAATATAATCATATAATATTTCTTTTTATTTGGCGCAACAGTCCAAGTGGGCCAGGACCTCCTCATTCACGAGATTTCTATTCGGTAGGACTCCTGGACGAGGGATCAGCTAGTCGCAGAGACCTCTACCTGACAACGCACAACACTCACAACAGACAAACGTCCATGCCCCCCGGTGGGATTCGAAACCAGAATCTCAGCATATGAGCTGCCGCAGACCTACGCCTTAGACCGCGCGGCCACTGGGACCGGCTAATCATACAATATACACCAACAAAATTCAGCTTTGTGAAACTAATACTTTAATTTTTACGATGATTTCTACATGTTTCGAACCCGAGGGCTCGTCTTCGGGAAGCCGGTTGTACGGTATAAGCAATCTGCTTATGCCGTTGGCATGTAAACAAATTGTACCATACCTGTACGTCCACCATGTTCCTAAAGATGAACCTTTGGTTCGAAACATGTAGAGGACATCGTAAAAATTAAAAGTTTGGTAGCAAAGGTGCATTTTGTTTTTTATATTATACGATTAACCTGTCATGTTTGCTTTTAGGTTATGTATATTTTTAATGGTGTTTAGGAGAATATTTGGACCTAGGAGGGACGACGTAACGGGGGAATGGAGGAGACTGTATAACGAGGAGCTAAATGATTTGTACTCCTCACCCAAAATTGTGCGGGTGATAAAATCGAGAAGAATGAGATGGGCTGGGCATGTGGCGCGTATGGGTGAGGAAAGGGGGGTGTATAGGGTCTTGGTGGGGAAACCAGAGGGAAAGAGACCACTGGGGAGACCTAGGCGTAGATAGTGGATAATAATAAGATGGATCTCCAGGAGGTGGAATGTGGGTATATGGACTGGATTGGGCTGACCCAGAATAGAGACAGGTGGCGGACGCTTGTGAGTGAGGTAATGAACCTTCGGGTTCTGTGAAATGCGGGGAATTTCTTGACTAGCTGCAAACCAATTAGCTGTTCAAGAAGGACTCTGCACCATGCAGTAAGTAAGTAAGTAAATTTTTAAGAAGAAATTTTAACAAAACGAATTCTTTAGATTCAATTTTATACAAAATGACCGAAAAGTTGTGCAACTGTCTCTGTGGCACGCCATTAAACACTTATAGGGGGAGTCGACATGAAACTCTAGACATTCTTAAGCTGTAATTGAATGGAGACGAGTGATCCAGCATCACATTCAGGTCGTTTCTTTCCCAGATAAATCAGCTCACGTACTGTCCACGTAGCGCGTGTTTTATTTATTGTGTGTTACCCGTATTGCCTATGACCCCCTCATACACATTCAGTGGCAATGACTGTAATATTTACAACATGGGAAGTCAGTCTGAAACTGTCCGGTCAACTGGCGCCCCGTGCCCCACGACCGCTATCTCTCACGGCACATGGTAGGCCCACAAGTTTATTTAGTGGGGACCGGGTAATTGGGAGAAGTTCGTCTTCAGATATTGACAGTGTGCAAGATGGAGAGGACGGGCGCCACGTATAGGTTGCGTGAATTGTATATACTTTGCTGTTATTATTACTTTATTATTATTACTTACTTACTGACTCGCTTGCTTACTTGCTTACTTACTAACTTTACTTGCTTACTTACTTACGTACCTAGTTACTTGCTTGCTTACTTACTTAATTTACTTGCTTACTTACTTACGTATTTACTTACCTACTGACTTGCTTGCTTACTTACTTACTTACTTACGTACTTACTTACCTACTTACTTGCATACATACTTACTTACTTACCTACCTAATTACCTACTTACTTACTTATTCACTTACTTACTTACTTGCTTACTTACTTACTTGCTTGCTTACTTACTTACTTACTTACTTACTGCAATTGAATTTTCACTCGGTGGCAGTAGTCCTTACACTAGTACAGACAAAACAAATACGAATAAATATACATGAAACCAAACAATACAAAGCACAGTACAAACAATACAAAACACAGTAAATACAAGTACACATGTTACCAAAACACCTACACTTACACACACCCACACATTACAAAGAAGTTAAAACAACCACAGTACAAGATTAGTTAGAAGTTACTGCACATACGTGACACAACTAAATGACCCTTACAAGGTCATGCATCGAACACTGCGTAATGGAGTTACACATTATTGTATTACGTGTTTCCGGTTTCAGAGAGGTAAGTCAATCCTTTGCGTTGTGGAATTGTGGGAATTTTATCACTGTGCACTTATACGTGTAAATTATGTCCGAACACAAGAGGTGGCTTAAAATCACTAACGAGATCAGAATCAAAGTCTTCCCGTACTTTAGCCTACAGTACCTAGAAGTGTTTCAAAGAATATACAAAATTCGCTTCGAAAGGTAGGTTTTGTTTTTTAAGAACACGATAATTATGTAAATCTGCGAATAGGCCCTCGAGTTATGAAGTCGTCTGTTTTATGTAAATCTGCGAATAGGCCCTCGAGTTATGAAGTCATCTGTTTTATGTAAATCTGCGAATAGGCCCTCGAGTTATGAAGTCATCTGTTTTTTAAACACGTCTTCTCATTAAATTAACGAATTTCCACTCCTCTGACCAGCCATAGAGAAAACATTTTGAAAAATCTCTTTTCGGACACAACTGTTGTGTGGCAAATTAAATACAACAACCTAAGTTGTAGAAGAAAATAAGAAATTGGATATATTTATGTCAAAAAATACTGGCTAACAATTTTGTTATTCGCATAATTCTCTTTCATATGCCCAACTCATTTTCATTTAATTAAGCCGTACAGCATATACCCAAGTTATGACTTGCTTGAAGTTTTATATAAAACACCAAATAAATCAGAATTTATTACCTGTACTGAGCGTGGTTTATGCTGTGGTAAAAATAAATCGAGCACTTTGATATGGTGACAGGTTTTTGACCTGGGGTTTTGCAGCTCAATATCTGTTCGTATATCCTCTGTCATTAATAAGGTTTATGATGTGTTTTCTATGTCCTGAAACTTGCTGACGGGATTGTACATTAAATATACATCTACATCTTTTTTTTTGTAATTATTACCTACCCACGGCCAACGATTATCTTCCCATCTCATTCGACGCTCTGCAAGTTTAATCCACGTAGTCTGTAGTGTCCTTCAAAACCGAAGAACTAATAAGAAGGAACAGTCTCGCCTTCTCAAAACGTAGGCTTTACAGCATTTGGAGGCAACGGGATATGGTGTCACATAAACATTGTTCAGTTACAGCTATTCGATCGGGTTTTGGAAGAACACTCCTGTTGGAAGCCAAGTTTTCTAAACGAATTTAAGTATAATTCTTTGCGCCCGTACTTTGTTCTTTTGACTAGTGTTTTATTCGGCGGTTGGCTTTAAAACTATCATGTTTTATGTTGATTCTAGACAGTTGATTTTCTCAGCATTTCTTTCTTATGTCGTTGAACACGCAGAAGGTCTGGAAGGGAAGCTATGTGCAGACGTTCTTTAGCAGAGGCTGCTGATACTATCTCCACTACTCTGTACTTACACTGGACTTTGTTTATTTATTGTATCTGTAGACACTTCTTTAATTCTATGGAGCAGATTCCATGTTGAGTATCTGATCATTACTCAGGTGGCGAATAAATTCTTAGTCTCTTATAATTACTTATTTACTTATTCCTTGATTCTGTGGCACTTTGAGAGAAACGCCCATTCTACCCTCTCCACTGCCTTCTGTTGCCATCTCAATCTAGGTCTTCCCATGCGCCTTCTTCCTCTCTTCTTCCCTCAGGTTTACTCTCAAATATTTTGTTAATTACCCTTCCTTGTTACATTCGTATTAGATGTCCAACCATTCCAATTGTTACTTTTTAATGTCTGCTACTCTGTCTAAATATTTGTATAGCTCCCACAGTTCCTGATTAGTTCTTATTCTACATATTACGTTTCCTCCCATTGGTCCTTATATACTGCTTAATATTTTCCTGTCCCATTTATCCAGTCTTTTCGTATCTGCCTCCGTCATAGACCACCTTAACTTAATAAGTTATGGAAAACCGAACGTTCATTACCATTTTCAAAAGAATCCGCCTCCGTCCACTCTTGTGCCAGATGAACCCAGTCCACATTCGTAAAACGTGTTTAATATCCACCCTAGTGTCAGTTTATTTACGCCTATACCTCCTAAGCGTTCGCTTCCTTTCCGCTTTTCCGGCTGCAGTATATTTCAAACATTTCTGGTCATCCCACTTCTTGCTGCATATTTCGCTCATCTTTGTTCCTTGTTATCATCTAAATATTTAGTGAAGTGCATAGCTTTTGAAGGGGGACCGCGGTAGCACAGTGGTTAAGGTGCTGCGCTACAAATCGGAAGGTCGCTGGCTCGATCCCAGGTGGTGTCACTGGATTTTTTATTGACATAAAATCCTTCCGATCGCACTATGGCCCTGGGGTCGAGCCAGCCTCTAAAAGAAATGAGTACCAGGAGTATTTCCTGGGGGTAAAGGCGGCCGGTGCGTAAGGCTGACAACCTACCACCATCCTGTGCCGTTGTCACGAAATCTGGAAGCCGTAACTTCCTAAGAACCCTCTGGCCCTGTCCAGGCCTGTAATGGGAGTGCTTTACCTTTACAGCTCTGAATGCCCGCCACGTGCTATTTATCGGTTTGTGTTACTTCTTGTCTCTTAGATCGCCTCATCTACTGGTTTTAACAACGCCTTAAGTCTGCTTTCTTCCTGTAATATTTTGGACCAAGTTTCAATACATATGGAAGCACCTGATCAAATGAAGTTATATATTTTACAGTAACGACCTCTAGAAAGGGATATGAAATGGAATAGTATCGTGGGCTGGTAGCTTCCTTATCTCTACAGACGATGGCAGGGATAACTGTTGTGAAATACGTCTATGGATATCAGATGAAGAGAATGCGACTTAAGAATTATTACCACACCTTTAGATATGTAAAATTTATTAGGCTTATGTCTTTAGCTACAGCACGTGGTAGGATTACTTTAACGTTTCGCAGTTCGAGTGAAGGTAACCTTTCCGGGACCGTGTGTCCGGCCTGCCGAACCCTGCTGTAATTATGACCACCGGAAACATATATATACACACTAAGCTGTCCCCATGACACATGCGGACAGCATCACATCACGATATTTGGGGGCTTGACTACTGTGTCTTTTAAGATTATGGTGTTCTGGAAGATGACACCATGTGGTTTGGTTGGTTAGACTTAACGTTTCGCCAAAGCTTGTTGTCTTCGTCTTCAAAACGTCTAGGAGTCCTTCCCCAGAACAACACGTTCTTACCATCCTACTGGACTTCCATTCTGTTTATTGAGGTTCTAATGCAACTTCTGAGTAAATTAGTTCTGTAATAAGATGGCGAGCGCGGGAAATATGTTGGTTCGATGGCAGTAATGGATGAATTATTCTAGCTTCACGTACGACACCCACCAGATATCATGATGCCGTCAGCCAGAATATCATAATATGGAACACATAAATTCCGTAGTAGTTTCTTAACTCTTGTTCATTATACGCTGAGAAAGGAAACCCCGTAGGTGGGACAACTTCTTTAATTCCCCACCCGTAAATTTGGCTTAATGTGGGTGTTCTGTTGGAACAGCCCATCAAATAATCATTATTCTTTTGGATGCTCTAGTTGAAGAGAGCAAGCCCAAACAGGCGTGGCCGGAGAGAAAGCGAATGCTGTTGATAGTACACATGTGTTGTTCTAACTGTTGTGGTCCAGAGGTGTAATATGTTTAGGACTGGTTGGAAATTCACAGTATTAACACAAAATCTCAGTAACGATACCACATAAATAGGTACAGGTATTTAGTCAATAACACAACCAATATTTCTAATGATGTTTATTAGAGGATGATAACAACTACATGTTTCGGCCTATTCCGGCCATCATCAGGTTTACATCCGAAAGAGTATTAGTGTTTATATGATTTATGCGGTTATGTAA